>Ga0326514_10000407_pt1 | contig 29490 bp, 25 predicted proteins | sample 3_2548_0518_D_FD_203653 | JGI IMG/M metagenome (GOLD analysis project Ga0326514, IMG submission 203653) | Bovine rumen microbial communities from UC Davis, California, United States - 3_2548_0518 | ecosystem: Host-associated > Mammals > Digestive system > Stomach > Rumen | place: USA... | reverse complement strand
ACCATCGACTCACGAATGCAACATTACGCCGAGGAAGCCGTCAAAGAGTTCATGGGCAATGAGTTGCAGCCCATGTTCTACAAGCATTGGAAGGGCCAGAAAAACGCGCCGTTCTCCAACGTGACCGCCGACGAAATCGACCATATCCTTGAAACATCGATGAAGCGCACCGAGCGTTACCGCAATCTCAAGAACGCAGGCGTGCCGATGGATACCATTAAAACCATTTTCGACCGTCCCGTTCCAATGACCGTCTTTTCTTGGAAAGGCCCCATCGACACGGTCATGTCGCCGATGGATTCCATCAGATATTACAAGTGGTTCCTGCAAACCAGCCTCATTTCCATCGAGTCGCACACTGGCCATGTGAAGGCTTACGTCGGCGGCTTGGACTATCGTTTCTTCAAGTACGACCATGTCACGCAGGCACGCCGTCAGGTCGGTTCCACTTTCAAGCCGTTCCTCTATTCCTTGGCCATGCAGGAAGGCGAATACACGCCCTGCACCCGCATCCCCAATATCCAATACAATATCAAATTGGAGGACGGAAACGTTTGGTCACCAGGCAATTCGGGAGGTCATGTAGGCGAGGAAATCACCCTGAAATACGCTTTGGCTCAGTCCAACAACTGGATTTCGGCCTACCTGATGAACCAGTTTGGACCTAATGCCGTCATTGCGCAAGCCCGCCGCATGGGTGTGGAGTCGCCCATCGACCCCGTTCCCGCTATCTGCTTGGGTGTCTGCGACTTGAAGTTGATTGAGATGGTCGGAGCCATGAGCACTTTCGCCAACCAAGGCGTTTACATCAAGCCCATGTTCATCACCCGCATCGAGGACAAGAACGGCAATGTCATCCAACGCTTCAGTCCCGAGGAATCGGAGGCCATGAGCGAACTGACCGCCTACAAGATGGTGGAACTGATGAAGGGCGTGGTGCAAAGCGGCACGGGTATCCGCTTGCGCTCGACTTACGGATTGAGCAACCCCATAGCGGGCAAAACCGGAACGACCCAAAAGCAAAGCGACGGCTATTTCATGGGCATCACCCCCGACCTGACTACGGGCGTTTGGGTGGGCGCCGAAGACCGTAGCGTACATTTCCGCTCGACCCAATTGGGACAAGGTTCGCATACCGCCTTGCCGATTTGGGCACTATACATGAAAAAGGTTTACGCCGACAAGAGCCTGAATATCAGCAAGGGCGACTTCACGAAGCCCAACATCCCCGGCGTTGACTTGAATTTTGATTGCGACCGCTACGAAAAGGTGGAAGCCATCGAATACATTGACGAGTTTTAAACTTTGGGTCGCTGAGCCTGTCGAAGCGCCCTATAACAGCATTTGATATGACCTCGAATTTCGTTGATTATGTGAAGATTTTCTGCCGCTCGGGCAAGGGCGGTGCGGGTTCGCTGCACTTCCGCCGCGAGAAATACATCCCGAAAGGCGGCCCCGACGGCGGCGACGGCGGGCGCGGCGGCAATGTGATTTTGCGCGGCAACGCCCAACTTTGGACCTTGCTCCACCTGCGCTACACCAAGCATGTGTTCGCCAACGACGGTGTGCCCGGAGGCCGAAACCAACTTACGGGCGCGGCTGGCGATGATGCCTACATCGATGTGCCGTTGGGCACGGTGGCCTATCGCGCCGAAGACCACACGATGCTTGGAGAAATCACAGAAGACGGACAACAGGTCGTGCTACTCAAGGGCGGACGCGGCGGCAAGGGCAACGCCTTTTTCAAGACGGCCACCCTGCAAGCCCCAAAATTCGCCCAACCCGGCGAGCCAAACCAAGAGGAATGGATTACGCTGGAACTCAAACTGCTGGCCGATGTGGGTTTGGTCGGTTTCCCCAATGCAGGAAAATCCACATTGCTATCGGTCGTCTCAGCGGCCAAGCCTGAGATTGCTGATTATCCCTTCACCACCTTGGTGCCTAATCTCGGCATTGTCAGTTATCGTGAGCATCGGAGTTTTGTCATGGCCGACATTCCCGGCATCATCGAAGGTGCGGCAGAAGGCAAAGGTTTGGGAATTAGGTTTTTGCGCCATATTGAAAGAAACTCGACCTTGTTGTTCATGGTGCCAGCCAACACCGATGATGTGAAAAAGGAATACGACATCCTCCTCAACGAACTGAAGAAATACAACCCTGAGCTGATGGACAAAGACCGCATTTTGGCCATCACAAAGTGCGATTTGGTAGACGACGACACCATCAAGGAAATCAAGAAGCACTTGCCCAAGAAGGTGCCTCATGTTTTCATCAGCTCAGTTGCCAATCAAGGCATCAACGAACTGAAGGACTTGATTTGGCTGACCTTGAACAAATGCGAGGAAGAAGACTGGTAAACGCAACAACCTATGGGAACCCTCTCCACCATCGACACCGACCTCTTCCTTTACCTCAACAGCCTTCATGTTGAGTGGATGGATAAGATTATGATCCTCATCACCAACATGGGGATTTGGTTTCCGCTATACCTATTATTAATATATTGGACGGCGAAGCAGTTCGGCAAGCGTTGCTGGTGGGTCTTTTTGGCCGTGGGCGTGGTGGTGCTTTGCTCCGACCAGCTTTCATCCCATGTCTTCAAACCCGTTTTTCAGCGTTTAAGGCCTTGCTACAACCCTGATTTACAGGATTTAATCCATCTCCCAAAAGGCTTGGCGGGCGGACGATTCGGCTTCACCTCGTCACATGCTGCAAACACCTTTGCTGTCGCGGCCTTTCTCACGCCTGTTTTGCGCAATTATCGCCCTTGGCTTGGGATTGTGCTGTATTTGTGGGCCTTCATTTCGAGTTACAGCCGCATTTATTTGGGTTTCCACTACCCGGGCGACATTCTCTGCGGTGCCATTTTAGGCATATTGGTTGGGTTGGTTCTTTGGAAAATGTTCCAACAAATTGTAATCAGAAAAGTTTGGAAATCAGAATAATGTACCGTTTGCAGGGGGCTCGTCCCTGTCATAAAACACCACTTTGATGACGGCTTTCGGCTCAATGCCGCACAATGAGGCCAATTTGGCCTTGTTCAAGGCGAGTTCAAGATAGCCGTGCGTGCCGAAAATGGCCACCAAATCCACCACATCGACATCCAAATAACTGTCCGAAATCTCATCGATGGTGTAAAGGTCGCCTTTCACCATAATGGTGAAATCGCGGCCACGGCGTTCATGCTCAAAGAGTTCGCGTGAAATGTTGGTTATCAGATTGTCGTAGGAATCGATGTGCATCACCACGCCCTCGATGGTATTGTCGCGAGCCACGGCGCAGAACGCACCACCCGGATTCAGTTTCAATCGAGGTTCGCCGATGTTCGAAAGCGGCTCGCCATTGGCAATCATCACGGCCACTTTCGCGAAACGGTCGCGCGTCGCAAATGTAAAGAAATCAGAGTCTTGGATTACATCAATGCAATAGGCTTCCTCAAATTTCCCGTCGAGGATATGACTGAAAATGCCGTTGTCGGTCGAGATGAAATATTGCCCCTCGGCCTTCACCACCACATGCGGACATTCCATCGACTCAATCGTGTCGACCGCGATGATGTGAATCGTCCCGGGAGGGAAACAACGGAAGCAATTCTTGAGCGTGAAGCCCGCCTGCGCCACATTAAACGGCTCTATCTCGTGCGTCACATCAACAATGGTCGCGGTCGGAAGCATGGACAAAATAGTGCCCTTTACCGCCGCTGCGTAATAATCTTTTTTCCCCCAATCGCTTGTTAATGTGATAATTGCCATCGATTTCCTTCGCTTCTTCAATGATTTTGCAAAGGTATAGCATTTATGCCAAATCCAAGATAGGTTTTTGAAAAAAATCTTCGTTTTTTGCAATCTGTCATTGCAAGAAACGAAACAACTGAAAAATAGACTATCTTTGCGGCTAAATAAAACGACATACTTCGATAAACCCAGCAAACATGGCAGAGCAGATTCTTCAGATAGAAAACGTTGACCCTAAGGAACTTCACGGCCCAAACGACAAGTATTTGGAATTAGTGAAAAGCATGTTTCCCAAGTTGAAACTCATCGCGCGTGGCGACTTTTTGAAGGTGATTGGCGACGATGAAGAAATCGAGTATTTCACCAACCGCTACGAAACTTTGATGGTGCAATTGGAGCGTTTCGGGAAACTCACGGCACAAACCGTGGAAGACGTGATGATGGCAAGCACTGACACTGAGTTGCAACAGAAGATGTCGGAGAGTGATGTTTTGGTTTTTGGGCGTAGCGGCGTGCCCATCAAGGCGATTACAGCCAACCAGAAGCGTATGGTCAGCGCATCTGAACAGAAGGATTTGGTCTTCGCCATCGGCCCAGCCGGAACGGGAAAGACCTACACCGCCGTGGCTTTGGCCGTCAGGGCACTGAAAGCCAAGCAGGTAAGGAGAATCATCTTGACCCGTCCCGCCGTCGAAGCCGACGAGCATCTCGGTTTCCTCCCCGGCGACCTGAAAGACAAGCTCGACCCGTATCTGCAACCGCTCTATGATGCCTTGCGCGATATGATACCTTCCACGAAATTAGAGGGTTATCTCGAAGACCATACGATTGAAATCGCGCCTTTGGCCTTCATGCGCGGGCGCACCCTGGATCACGCTTTTGTCATCTTGGACGAAGCCCAAAACGCCACCCGCAGCCAATTGAAGATGTTCCTCACCCGCATGGGACGCTCGGCCAAGTTCATCGTCACTGGCGACATCACCCAAATCGATCTTCCGCCCAAAACGCCTTCGGGACTGCCGCAAGCGATGGAGGTTTTGAAGGATGTGCGCGGCATCGAGTTCATCTATTTGGACGACAAGGATGTGGTGCGGCACAAGTTGGTGACGGACATTATTAATGCTTATAAGAAACATCATGATACAGAAGAGAAAGATGATGGTATCGGCCAAGGCCGAGAAATGAAAGATATTCAACAAAGTCAAATCAATCAATAATAGTATGGATACACTTCGTGTAGAAATCAATCAAAAATCGAAAGAAAATCAGTCAAAAATCCTTTGCGTGTCCATAGCAACGAAGTTTGATTTTTGAAAGATTTTAAAAAGATTTTGAAAGATTTCTTGCCGAAGGCAATCAAAAAAACATCAGATTTCTTGCGAAACAATCCTAAACAAACAACATAAAATGAACGCTTTAACAAAAACAGATTACCATTTCCCTGGCCAAACCAAGGTCTATCACGGCAAAGTCCGCGACTGTTATTTCATCAACGACGAGTATATGGTGATGGTCGCCACCGACCGCATCTCGGCTTTCGATGTCATTCTGCCCAAGGGCATTCCCTATAAGGGACAGGTACTCAACCAGATAGCCGCAATGTTCTTAGATGCCACCGCCGACATCGTCCCCAACTGGAAACTCGCCACTCCTGACCCGATGGTCACTGTGGGGCGTTTGTGCAAACCTTTCCCCATTGAGATGATTATCCGTGGCTACCTCACGGGCAGTTCGTGGCGCACCTACAAGAGCGGTCAACACACCATCTGCGGTGTGCAGATTCCTGATGGAATGAAGGAGCACCAACGTTTTGCCGAGCCTATCATCACCCCGACCACCAAGGCCGAGGAAGGCCACGACGAGGACATCTCACGCGAGGAAATCATTGCCAAGGGTCTCATCAGTGAGAAGGATTACACTCAAATTGAGGACATTACGCGGAAACTCTTCCAGCGCGGCACCGAAATCGCGGCCAAGCAAGGCTTGATTCTCGTCGATACTAAGTATGAGTTTGGCAAAATCGGCGACCAAATCGTGCTGATGGACGAAATCCACACACCTGATTCGTCGCGCTACTTCATCGCCGACCAATACGAGGAACGCTTTGCCAAAGGCGAACCGCAGGTGCAACTCTCGAAGGAATTTGTCCGCGAATGGCTGATGGCCAACGGCTTCCAAGGCAAGGAAGGCCAACAAGTGCCCGAAATGACGCCCGAATACGTCAACAGCGTTTCAGAGCGTTACATCGAACTTTACGAGAAGGTGACGGGGCACAAATTTGAAAAGGCACCTGATTCGGAAGACCTTTTGAAGCGCATTGAAAACAATGTTTTGAATTACTTGAAGTTATGAAAAATATGCAAAAATATTGCATATTTTTCGGCACTTTTTTAGGGTAAAGATGCATATTTTTCACGAAACAAACATTGCCATAAACAGTGGCAATGTTGTTTTTTTGCCTTCAAAGAATGTATCAGACAGAAAAAAGACCCATAAAAAAACATTGATTTTGGTGAATAAAATCACCAAAAATTATAATATTTGGTGAATTGAATCACCAAATTTAGTATTTTTGCACGATAAAAAGGCAAATTATGATAGAACGAAAACTTCACAAAGTCATCAAAGACCGCTTTTTCAATGGAAAAGCCATCGTGCTTATTGGGGCACGACAGGTGGGGAAAACCACATTGCTGCACGAACTGACGAATAGAACAAATGACGTTTTATGGCTCAATGGCGATGAACTCGCCACAAGGACTTTATTGCAGGAAGTGTCGGTGGAGAAATTTCGCAGTTTGATAGGGTCAAAAACAATCATAATTGTGGATGAAGCCCAACGAATAGAGAATATCGGCCTGAAAATGAAGTTGATAACCGATAATCTGCCGAATGTGCAACTCATCCTTACCGGAAGTTCATCTTTCGAACTTGCCAATCGTGTCAATGAGCCTTTGACGGGACGAAAATGGGAATACACCTTGTTTCCGCTCTCTTTCGCCGAAATGGCCGAGCACACAAATGCTTTCGAGGAAATCAAACACTTGCTGCTTCGTTTGGTCTATGGCTACTACCCTGATGTCGTCACGCACCTTGGCGACGAAAAAGAAGTCCTTAAACAAATCACTGACAGTTACTTGTACAAAGACATCCTCGAATGGGAGCGCGTCAAAAAGTCTGACAAATTGGTCAAGTTATTACAATCGTTGGCTTTTCAGGTGGGAAACGAGGTGTCACTGAACGAATTGGGGCAACAAGTTGACTTGGACAAAAACACCGTGGAGAAATACATCGTCTTGTTGGAACAAGCCCAAGTCATTTTCAGACTTGGTTCATTGAGCCGCAATCTCCGCAATGAGTTAAAGACCGCGCGTAAAATCTATTTCTACGACAACGGTGTCCGCAACGCCCTCATTAACAATTTCAACGACCTTGCGCTTCGCGACGACACAGGGGCATTGTGGGAAAACTGGATGATCAGCGAATTGGTCAAGAAAAGGGCATACGATCGTCAATTTGTCAACCGTTATTTTTGGCGAACAACACAGCAACAGGAAATCGACTACATTGAGGAAGCCGATGGACGTTTCACCGCATACGAATTCAAATGGAATCCGAAGAAGAAGGCCAAAACAAGCCAAACTTTCCTGAAAGCCTATCCCAACACGGAAATCATGACCGTCAACCCAGATAATTTCTATACGCTGCTCTTATAATATTTCGTCTGTACTGGAAAGGAGATATGCAAAATGATGTGTATTTTTCACGAAAATGCGGTTATTCCACCACAATTTTCCGCGTTTCACCGCCCAATGTCACAAAATACAACCCTTGCGGCAGTTCCAGCTTTTCCTTGCCTTTGATTGCCTTGATCATAATGGTTTGGCCGAGGGCGTTGGTAACGGTCATAGTGCCTGTGCCTTCGATGATTACAAATCCTTTGGCTGGATTGGGATAGATCTTGAAGATGCTTCTATGGTTTTCGCAAAGTTGGTCGTATGGCCTCGTGCAAAACACCGCTTCGGGACTTGTGGGAGAGGCATAATACGACCTTGTCTCTTTTTTGCGTTGCGTGAAGGTGTAAGATGTGTTCGGCGTAAGGCCTTCAAACAGAGTAGAATCTTGCCATTCACCGCCGTTGATATTGTATTCGCAACCTTCTTCAATAACGAGGATGATACTCGCGTCGGTGTTGCTCTCCATCAGCGGGGCTTCGGGCATTGCCTGTTCTGCCTTTCGGACTGGGCCGACAAGAGGTGAAATTACGGTTCCCACACAATTCTCGGCAGTGACTTGCACGCAAATGTTCTCGTCAATGTCGTCCTCGGTCAAAGTATAAGTCTGGAAAACAGCACCTTCAATGTTAGTTGTGTCGCGTTTCCATTGGTAAGCCAATTCGCCCAAATCGGGGATGGATGGGATTGAACCTAAAACCGTTACGGCAGTCAAGGTTTGTCCGAAAACAGGTTCGCCGTCAATCTTGACCTCACCATTCAAAGTTGGCGTGGTTACGTCGTTTAATAAGTTCTCTATCGCTCCGTATGCGTTTAGTCTTCTTCCCTCTGCTACCAAACCGTCAAGAGAAGGCAGATGGTCGGCACCGTCGAAAAGGGATTGTTTCACTGAAAGACAGAAGCTTGCGGGGTCGTTTTTGCAGGCCTGCATCATTTCCTCGGGCAGGGCTGCATACATCAGTGCAATGGTTCCAGAGACTTGCGGAGTGGCCATAGAGGTTCCGGTGGAGTTGCCGTAGTTGCTGTTAGGCGTTGTGGAATAGATGCTTGTGCCGGGTGCGCCAAGGTCGATGTTTTCGATGCCATAGCCCGCGCTGCCATATTTCACATCTTGCGATGTGGTGTTGGTGATGCCTATCAGATAGTTGCCTGGGCAGGCAGATGGCACATCGCCGACCACATCGACATTCACATTTAGGTTTGGGCCAGCACCGCAACTCAATATGCCGACATTGCCCATCTCGTCGTACATCGAGCACCAGATGGGATAATCATCGGGATTGCCGTAATCGACGCCAAAGGATGAATTGGTGGCCACGATGAAAGCGCCTTCCTCGCCATTGGTTTCATTGTAGCGGGCACGCATTTCCAAAGCGTAGGAATAGGCCTCCACCACGATGGATTCGTTGCTCGAACTACCGCAAATGGACATAACTTTCACGTTCCAGTTCACGCCGCAAACGCCTTTTCCGTTGTCGCCAACCGCTCCAATGATGCCCGAAACATGGGTGCCGTGGTGGTTGGCACCGACATTTCCATTGTGGTTGTAGGCATTCCAGCCACGATAGTCATCCACATAACCGTTGCCGTCGTCATCGATGCCGTTGTTGGGGATTTCACGAGTGTTTATCCAGCAATTCAGGTCTTCGTGACCCCAATCGGCACCGCCATCGATGACGGCCACCACAATAGTGTCGCCTGTCGCCGTGATACCACCCGTGGTGAACTCTTCCCAAGCCTGCGGCAGGCTCATAATGGCCGGTGCCCATTGTTGGCCGAAGTAGGGATCGTCGGGAATCGCCTCGCGCAGCGTGATGTTCGTATGGTTGTTCTGGATGACACGGACTTCGGGATTTTTCCAAAGCCGTTCCATCTTCACTTCTCGTGATTCAGCCTTGTCTGCAATTTCAAAAAGCCAGATATTCAGCCTTTTGGATAACATTCTTTTGGGCAAAATCCCCACATTTGAGTTGGCGGAAAAAGTAGCGGCATCCACGCCTTGCTCCAACCAAATGATGAATTCGTTTTCCACGAAAGTCTCGTTTTCGGTCTTGGTGATTTGCTCTTTCCCGAAAGAAAACAAAGGCAACAACGCCATCGCCAAAACGATTGTTGATTTGATGATTGATGGTTTCATTTATGATGTTGTTTTAGGGTTAAAATTGTGAATAGTTTTCAGTTGAAGAAAACAAGATTGATAAGCTCAGGGGGGTAATTATGTTAGTGTGTTGATTTCTTGTTTTTTAGTTCGTTGTTGGTTTGTTGGATTATTGATTATCAGTTTGCATTCGGCCATTCATCGTCACAACACAATTCCAAGTTGCCAAAATAAAGTGCATTTAACGGAAAACTTAAATCGGCATGTTTGCCCCAAATGAGGTTGCCATTGCGTAGCCAAAATTTCTTGAACTCCGAGATTTTCTTATACTTGTTATATTGAGGATGAGGATGTTTTTCGAAAAAACCACTGAAATCAATAGTTTGGGTGCTGCCGTCACTGAACAACAACGACAGCATCAAGCCATCCACATACTGCACATTATCAATACTAATCTGCTTCATTTCAACTTCGTTTTAATGTCAGTACATCTTACCCGTTTCTTATAGACGAAGAATGAAACCCATTTCTCCACTATCTCCTTCCAATACTTTTCAATAAACTCAATAGCTGTCCTTTCATCTTTACCCACCAATGGTTTCCCCTTATCTCTTTTCTTGATTTCAATCAACTCGCCATCCACAATTATCAAGTCAAAAATGGTCATTCGGTCTTGATGCTCAACATGGACATGAATCGGCTCGTGCTCTTGGGAAAAGAACGAGAATATGAATCCAAAATAAGTATAAATATCAGGCATGACTATTATATTTGTGATTTTTCCATCCGCAAAAATAGCAAAAATCCCGAAAACCAGTAGTTTTCACTCCAACTTTTCACGAAATCGCCACCTCAACCCATCGCCCGTTCTTGAAATTCACCACACTGCAGTAGCCCGCTTTCTTCAAGGCTTCCTCGGCGGCGGAAAACTCCAATGTGATTTCGCTGAAATGGTGCGCATCAGCGGAGATGATGGCGGGAATGTGCATCTTGCAGGCCTCCTCCATCAGCCAAGGCGAGGGATAGAAGCCGTTGTAGCATTTCTTGTAGATGCCGCGCGTGTTGATTTCCATTATCAAGCCTTTCTCGCGGATGAGGTCGAGGGTTTCTAAAGCTAACTTGCGGTACCAAGGCTCGTTTTCGTGGAAATAGCGGTCGCGGTTGTGCATCTTGATTTTGTCGAAGTGGGCGATGATGTCAAACTGCTCATTTTCAATCATTTCGTTTGACTGCTCGAAAAATCGGCGCACGGCGCGACGGATGTCGCCATCGAAGAACTTTTGCAGGCCTTCGTCATAGACTTCCCACTTGGGGCCATCGATGAACCAGATTTCATCGGGATTGGCCGACTGCCCGACCAAATGCACGCCACCAATCAGATAATCAAGGCGATACTTCTCCTTGGTCACGGCAAAAGGTTCGGAAACGCCCGTGAGGTAATCGGCCTCCAAGCCGCAATAAATGTCGATTTCGCCCTTGAATTCCGCTTTCAGTTGGGCGATTTCGGCCACATAACGCGGCATGTCTGCCTCCTTGACGGAGAAATTGTTGTCGAAGGGCAATGGGCTATGTTCCGAAAAGCCCAAGGTCGTCAAGCCCTGACGGACAGCCTCTTCCACGATTTCGCGCGGCTGCGACTTGCCGTCGGAATAAATGCTATGGGTATGTAGATTGAAGTTTTGCATGATTGCTCTTTTTCGGTTTTATGTAGAAAGAATTATGCAAAAATACGGCTTTTTGCAAAAAAATCTTCTTGATTTGTAACTTTTCGGCGATTTCTCCGTATTACTATGGAAATTCAAATCCAATCAACAATGAAAACACAAATCTTAAACAGAGCTTTGATGCTGATGGCTTTATGCCTCGTTGCCTTTGGTTGCAACGCCCAAAAAATCGACAACTCCACCGTGAAAACCATCGACTTGAACCGCTATGCTGGCGAATGGTACGAGATTGCCCGTTTTGACCACCGTTTTGAACGTGACCTTGACTATTGCAAAGCTACCTACGTGCTGTGTTGCGACAACCGAATCAATGTTTTAAATACAGGTCAGAAAAACGGCCAATTCAAGTCTTCATCAGGGAAAGCCAAGACAACCAAAGAGCCTGGCCGCCTGCGCGTTTCCTTCTTCGGGCCTTTCTATTCTGATTACCGTGTCATGATGCTTGACCCTGATTATCAGTATGCCCTCGTAGGCAGCAAAAGCGCAAAGTACCTTTGGATCCTTTCTCGCACACCGAAACTGGACGAGAACGTAAAGCAAGCCATTCTTGCAGAAGCCACACGCCGAGGCTACGATGTCAGCAAGCTTATTTGGGTAAAGCAATGAATGGTTTGTAGGACTGTCATACTATGGCCGCCGCACGACGAATTTTCGAAACGGCTGCCTCGGTGCGACAGCCCTACATGGTGGAAACCACCTTATAAACCTTATCCCCGCGCCTCACCAACGACTTCACGGGAATGGAACACAGTTCGCCTTTGACGGTTTGCTCCACCGAACCCAAATCCACGCGGATTTCGCTCAAAGTGTCTTCATAAACGCCCGTGGTCGGACCGATAATCATGATTTGTTCGCCGAGTTTGAGGTCGTGGCTATCCATGCGGATTTCGGCCACGCCCAATTTGCTGTAGTAGTTGGTAATCAGGCCGATATATTCCTTGGTTTGGGTGGCTTGCGAGCCGTATTGCTTCGACCACTCGAAGGTACGCCGGCCCAAATAATAGCCATCCCAGAAGCCACGGTTGTAAACGCTTTTCAGCCGTTCCATCCAAGCGTCGATTTTCTCTTGAGTGAACGTGCCTTCGCGGATAGCCTTCACCGCCTCGCTGTAGACCGAAACCGTCATTTTGGTGTATTCCGCCGAGCGGCCTCGGCCTTCGATTTTCAGCACTTCGACTCCTGCGTCCAAAACTCTGTCCAAGAATGGCAATGTACAAAGGTCTTTCGGCGACATAATGTATTCATTGTCAAGGGTCAACTCGTAGCCTTCCTCGCGCTCGCGCACATCGTAGCCGCGACGACAGAGTTGCAAGCAAGCGCCACGGTTGGAGGAAGAGTTGTAGATGTCCTGACTCAAGTTGCACTTGCCCGAAATGGCCATGCACAAAGCCCCGTGGCAAAACACCTCGATGCGCACCAAGTCGCCGTGCGGGCCGCGAATCTGCTGTTTCTCAATTTGTTCGGTGATATAACGAACTTGGTCGATATTCAACTCGCGGGCGGTCACCATCACATCCGCGAACCGCGAATAGTAGCGCACAGCTTCCAAATTGGTGATGTTGCATTGCGTGGACATGTGTACCTCAACGCCAATTTGCCGGGCATATTGGATGACGCTTTGGTCGGAGGCGATGATGGCCGAAATGCCGTTGGCCTTAATCGCGTCAAGCAATTGGTGCATTTCCTCCATTTCCTCGTCGTAAATCACAGTATTCACTGTGACATAGCTCTTTACGCCGTTTTCGTTGCAGGTTTCGGCGAGTTGGCGCAGGTCGTCAAGGGTGAAATTCTTCGCCGATCGCGAGCGCATGTTGAGTTTGCCGATGCCGAAATAAACGCTTCCTGCACCGGCTCGTATGGCGGCTGCCAAGGCTTCATACGAGCCAACGGGAGCCATGATTTCGATGTTTCGTTTCATACCTTATTTGTTTCGGACTCTTCGTCGCTTCACGTCACTGCGAGGTACGAAGCAGTCCAGATAAAAAGCTCTTGACTTGGATTAACTCCGTTGAATCTGCGATTTGCTTTGTCGTTCCTCCTCGCAATGACGAAAAGTGGCAAAAAAGCCTCGCATTAAAAAAACCAGCCTGAAACTCAAGCTGGCTTTGACAAAGTCGGGATGACAAGATTCGAACTTGCGGCCTCTTCGTCCCGAACGAAGCGCGCTACCGGGCTGCGCTACATCCCGAACCGTTTTGCGCTGCAAAATTACACATTTTTTCAATATGGTGTGCAAAATGTTTGTCAGTTTTTTCAACCACCTCAAAATGAAATTATGCCGAGATGTTCCAAAAGAATCTTCAAACCTATGAGAATCAGTATGATACCTCCAAATATGCCTGCCGATTTCTCGTATTTCGATCCGAACACATTTCCGATTTTCACGCCCAAGACCGAGAATATGAAGGTAGTTACACCTATTATTACTACCGCCAACCAAATATTGACCTGAATGCAAGCAAACGAAACACCCACCGCCAAAGCATCAAGGCTGGTGGCAACAGCCAAAAGAGACATGGTCTTGAAATCGAGGGAATTGCTGCTTTCGCCTTCTTCCTTTTCGCCCCAAACGGCTTCTCGAATCATGTTGGCACCTATCAAAATGAGCAAACCGAAAGCAATCCAATGCGCGTATGCATCAACAAAGCCCTCAAATTGCTCGCCCAAAAAATACCCGACGACGGGCATCAAGGCCTGAAAGAAGCCAAACCAAAGGCCACAAGTCAAGGCCATGCGCAAGGAGAATTTTCTGGTAGTCAAGCCTTTGCAGACCGACACCGAAAAAGCATCCATGGAAAGCCCCACGGCTATCAGCAACAATTCGAGGAGGTTCATTTCGCTTGTTTTAACACCGTTAAATCTTCGATTTGGGACGCAAAAATAGATTATTTTTGGCTACAATCGATAAAAACCATACTTTTGCAACCAATAAACCGATTTCAATATGAAAAAAACCTTGTTATTAATGCTCGCCCTGCTGTTGGCTGCGGGCGGTTTTGCCCAAGACAAGCCAAAGAAAGCCAAGAAAGAGAAAACCTACAACGAAAAAGGCGAAATCATCAAGACGGGCTGGAACATTGGCCCGCTGCCCGTGGTGGGCTTCGACAGCGACTTAGGCTTCCAATACGGTGCCTGCGTCGACTTCTTCAACTTCGGCGATGGCACACGCTATCCGCGATACAACTACAAGTTCAATGTGGAGGTTTCGCGCTACACGAAAGGCTCGGGCGTGTTCCGTTTCTATGCCGACATGCCTTATTTGATTAAAGACACCAAACTCTTTTTTGACCTTACTTACAACTATTCGAAAAAGTTCGAGTTTTTCGGCTTCAACGGCTTTGAGGCCAGCACCTTCGACCCGTATGCCGACTTGGTGGAAACCAAGAGCGGCTACCATTTCATCAAACGCAACACGCTCCGTTTTGTCGGGTCAATGCAACGCCCTTTCTTCTTTGTTCCCAATCTGAACTGGGTGGCTGGTTTGGCTTATTACAATGTTGCGACTGACAGAATCAACCTCGAAGGCTATGAGAGCCAAGTGACGCTCTACGAGAACTATGTGAGCGCAGGCATCATCAAGGAAAACGAGAAGAACGGCGGCAACATCGCCCAACTGCGCCTCGGCCTCAACTATGACAGCCGCGACCACAACAGCGACCCGTCGAAAGGCATTTATGCCGAATACACCCTCACCGGCTCTTCCGACTTTATTGATGGAAACGGCTATAACAGCTTGATACAGACTTTCATGTGGCGGCATTATGTTCCACTCTATAAGGACAAGCTGACTTTTGCCTATCGTTTGGGTGTGCAGCACAAGATTGCAGGCAACGTGCCTTGGTACATGATCAACAACATCAACACGCCTTTCTTCCAGAAGATGTACACCGAGGGCTTGGGCGGCGTGGTCACCATGCGCGGTGTGAACCGCAACGGCGTTCTTGGCGACGGCTTCGTGTTAGGCAATGCCGAATTGCGTTGGCATTTCCTTGATTTCAAGTTCATCAACCAAAACTGGCAACTGGCTTTGTCGCCCTTCTTCGATGCGGGCATGATTATCCAGCCTTTCCGCGAAAAAGAACTGAAAGAGGCTGATATTGAGAATGTTGAATTGTACAGTGGCGACAAGGAAGGCATTCATACCAGCGCGGGTCTTGGCTTCAAAATCATCATGAACCGCAACATGATTCTCGGCGTGGATGCAGGTCGCGCCCTTGACCCACGCGACGGCGAGAAATTCAAGGTGTTCGTAGGGTTCAATTACATTTTCTGAGTAGGCTTTTCCTCCGATTCTTTCGCATGAAAGCCGCATGGCAGATAGTATCGTTTTTCGCCTTGTTGTTTTGTCTCGCCTGTGGCAAAACAACAAGACGACATTCAATCGAAGCCGTGCAAAATGCTCAAATCGAGTATGATAGCGGTTTCATTTGCCTTCAAAATGACAGTTTGATGGAGGCACTTCCGCATTTCTTTGCCGTGGCCAACTGTTTGGAACGGCTGCCCGAGGACATGACGGAGGACGAGATGCTACTCACCTCGAAGGCGTATTTCCAGATGGCGAATGTTTTCAAGCCAAAGATGGAGACTAACGCTGAAATTGACGCACTGCGACAGGCTTTGCGTTATCAGACCGCCATCCCCGACACCGCTTGGATCATCAAATCAAGCCTGCAATTGGCAGATGCCTTGGAAGTCATCCAAGAAAACGATTCCGTCTCGTTTTATCTCAACCGTGTGATGCCGTTGATAGACACCGCGTTTCAGGCGATGTGGAGGATTATATCAGCGCCCGATTTCTGTTGTCGTGCCTGTATTACGACAAGGGAGAAATCGACTCTTGTGTGATGGTGCAGAAACAAATTATCGACTTCAAGGCACGGCGCGGTATGGACACCAAAAACGATTCGATAGGCATTGGAATCAACCTGTTTTTCGCCAATTTACATGCAGCGGCGAAGCCGTATCTACTGAAGGTGATGGTGGCCAATTTCGATGATGTGAAACGCGGAGCCGTAATGTCGCTCTTGGGGCAGATTTACGAAGAGGAAAACCAACCCGACAGTGCGGCAATGTTTCATGTTTTCAGCCCTACCTATGTGCAAGCCGAATCGGAGCGGGTGAGTGATGGGATGTTGGCAGTAAAGCAATACGAGCAGTTCAAGGCGGAACGCGATGCGCAATTGCAGGCTTTGCGGGAGGAAAAGGCCTTGCGAAAACGGATGGCCACCTTGCTTTGGTACGGCTTGGTTTTGGTGATGTTGGCCATCGTTGTTGCAGCAATCGTCAAGCGGAGAAGAAGGTGCAATGCTTCTTTCGCGGCGGGTTGGACGCAGTTTGAGCAGTCGGACATTTTCGTGCGCATCCGTGAGCGGTTGGCTACCGATGCCCCCAAGATTTCCTCGAAGAATGTGGAGGATTTTTCCCATTTGGCCTTGAGCCAAGCCGACTTTGCGGCCTTGAAGGATGCTGTGGACGGTGCGTTTGGCGGTTTCGCCACCCGTTTGGCGACACGCTACCCCGACCTCAGCCCCGCCGACCTCAACGCCTGCTGCCTTGCCCTGACGGGCTTAAGCCATGCCGAGATGGCCGTGCTGCAAGGCGTGAAATACAACTCGTTCACCAACCGCATCACGAAAATCAAGAAAACCCTTGGCACCGAAGAGAGCCTTTCGGCTTGCCTGAAAAACATGCTGAAAGAGGGCTAAAACGCCCAATTTTCGGGAAAAAGTGTCTTTTGTGCGGCAAAAATGCGCAAAATGTGTGTGAAATGTGTGTGTGTTTTTTGCAAATGGCGTTGTTTTTTGCTATAATTTTGGACGCAAATACCAATTCTTATCACTATGGAAAAAGCAAGACTAAGAATTTACACCCTACTTGCGCTCCTGTTATTGGAATCGGCGTCTGCGTTTGCACAAGTCACTACGGGGCGCGATTTTTGGGTGACACTGTTACCCAATAGCAGAGATGGCGAAATCCCAGAGCCTGCCCTGTGGATTAGTGCCAACGAGTCCACTACGGGAAGCGTGACAAACCCCAACACGGGCTGGCAGGAAGACTTTTCAGTGGAGGCCGGATGTAGCGTCTACATTCCCATTCCATTAGAACAGGCTTTTGAGATGCACCTTTCGGATACGGTGCTCAACATCGGCCTGCATGTGACGGCCAAACAGCCTGTTTCCGTAGTCGTGGCCAATTACGAAGGGGCCTGTTTCGATACATCCAAAGCCTTGCCAACCAATACATTGGGCAGCGAATATCTGGTGCAGACCTACGAGAATTTTGGCACGTATGATTTTGTGCGCTCTGTTTTGTCCGTCGTTGCCACCGAGGACAACACCACCGTGGATTTTCAGTTGAGTTGCGAAACGATGAACCACCATCAGGCCAACCAGCCTCTCTCGGTGACCTTAAATGCAGGGCAGGTCTATCAGTTGCAATCGGAGCATTTGTGCAATTTTTCAGGAACGCGCGTGACCTCTCGCGACGGGAAACCCATCGCCGTGTTTGCAGGCAACCGAGGCTTGGGTGTACCATATTTCAACACACCCTACATCGACCATGCTGAAGAAGTGATGCTGCCTGCATCCACTTTAGGCCGCCATTTTGTGGTGACGCAATCCTTTCGCCGCCCTGTTGATTATGTGCGCGTTACAGCCATGAAAGACCATTGCGAGGTGCGCAGGGACGGCACTTTGGTGCGTACCCTCAATGCAGGGCAGTCCTTCGTTTTTGAACTTACCGACGACTATCCCGCCATCTATCTCGAAACCTCTGAACCCGCCATCGTCGGCAAGTTCTTCTATGGCCACGACGAAGTTCCAGGTGCTATAGGCGACCCCGCCATGGCCACCATACTCCCGATGGAGCAGCAAACAAACCGCGCCCTGTTTTGCGCCCACAATACCCTCATTTCAAAATGGCATTATCTCAACATAGTGACCGAAACCGCTTCAGTATCAGGGATGCAACTTGATGGCGAGCCTATTGACGACCTTTTTGAAGTGGTGGCAAGTAAGCCCGAATATGCCTACGCGAGATTCCAAATTGCCGACACGACACACATCTTGGAGAATACGGAAGGCGGCTTTGTGGCTCATGTTTATGGCATGGGGGGTGCCGAAGCCTATTCCTATTTCCTTGACGCGGCGATGCTTACAACCGCGCTGACGGTGAACGACACAAGCGAATGGCTTCACCCTGATGGCTTCTATTTTGACCTGAATGAACCTTTGAACCTCGATTTACACTTGAATTATGAGATGACCGAGGCTCATTGGACATACGGCGACGGCATGACGGAAATACTCACCGACACGGAGGCTTGGCATACCTATTCCACACAAGGCAACTATCCCGTGACTTGCGAGGTGTTCAGAACCGACGCACAAGGGCGGCGCGTCTTGGCTGGCTATGTGAGCACCATAATTCACGTGGGCTATGAAAGTGTGGAAAGCCACGACTATACCAAAGAATGTAACCTGTTTCCCAATCCAGCCAACTCGAAAGTGAGCATCGAGGGCCAAGGCATCACTGCTGTCCGGCTGACGAACTGCTACGGGCAAGTGGTCATGGAAAAGGCTTGTGAGCCCGCTGACTCTATGACGCTTGACTTAACGGAATTGCCGATAGGCATTTATATTATTGAAGTCGTTGCATCGAGCTATCGTACTATAAAACAATTAGTTATAAGTAGATAATTGAGAATAAAACCCAAAACACCATGAAGAGACTAATCACCATCCTCATCGCCCTGTGCGCAACATCAGCGCAAGCACAACTCATCGTCACCTCGGCTGACTCCATCCAGCAATGCACCCCCGAATGGTTGGTGCGTAACGTGCTGCTCGAAAGCGGCGTGACGGTTTCCAACGTCCGCTTCAACGGCTCGCCGGACATCATCGACTGCAACAGCATCGGCTACTTTGATACAGGCAACAGCCCGACCAACTTGGGCATCGATGCGGGACTTATCCTTGCCACGGGTGGCGTTTCGGTGGCGGTCGGGCCGAATGATCGCGACGACAAAATCGTGCGAACCACTTGCGGAGAATACATCGACGAAACCCTCGAAGCCATTTCTTATGCTCCAGATTCGGTCTTCGACATGTCTGTGCTTGAGTTCGACTTCGTTCCGTGGGACAAAGAGGTTTCGTTCAACTATGTGTTTGCCTCGGAGGAGTATTTGGAGTGGGTCGGCTCGTATTACAACGATGTTTTTGGCTTTTTCGTCACGGGTATCAACCCCAATGGCGGCTATTACGAAAACCAGAACATGGCTCTAATCCCAGGCACTGACGAAACAGTGAGCATCAACAGCGTCTATACCCAGCACAATTCGGAATATTTCGTGAACAACGCAGGCGGACAAACCATTCAGTTTGACGGTTTTACGACAGTGTTGACCGTGAGTTTCAGGGTGGAACCCTTCACGGAATACCATATCAAAATGGGCATTTGCGACGTGGGCGACCCCGACTGGGATTCGGGCGTTTTCCTTGAGGCGCACAGTTTCATGTCGAATTTCACCTACGACATGACCATCGACAAGACACCCTATCAGGAAATCACTGAAAACCAATATTTTTGCACAAACCACAGCATCGATTTCAGTACCGTTACCGAGTGGAATTACGATGATGTGATTTGGTATTTTGGCGACGGCACTTCGGCTCATGGTGCCAATGCCTTGCACACCTACGCCGAAGATGGCGTTTACGAGGTCGTGAATGTGTTGCGCAATCCCCATCGCGCCCAAGATTCGCTCTTCCTGACCACCACCATCGAAACAAGGTCGTTTTCCTCATCGGAGGAGGCAGCCACTTGCCAAAGCGAGCCTTACCTTTGGCATGGGCAACTTTTGGAGCAAACGGGTGTTTACACAGACACCCTGCCGTCCATTTCAGGCTGCGACAGCATTGTTACACTGCATCTTGTTGTCTATGAGGATTATACAACAGAAATCAATGAAACACACTGCGAAAAGTTTGATTGGAACGGCCAAACCTACATGGAGTCAGGAGTTTACGAATACCTCGGACAAAGCATCCACGGCTGCGACAGCACGGCCATTTTGAACCTTACCATCAAACACAATTACGTTTCAGCCTTGCAAGGTCCTGAATGGGTGGTTGCGGAAGGCACCTCCCGCTATGCCGTTCCCGACTCCCTGACCATCGCGCCCGGCACCTTGACTTGGACGTGCAGCCGCCCCGAATGGCAAATCACGCCTTCCAATGACGGATATCACTGCGATCTTGAGGCAACTACCTTGGGGCAAGGCATCCTAACCGCCCGAACAGGTGTGGAATGTGACTCGCTTTTCAGCATTACCGTCAATGCGTCAGGGTTTGATGTGGAAGAAAACAAAACGACCGAGATACAACTTTTCCCCAATCCCGCCTATTCACAGGTGAGTATTGTAGGCACACAAATCAACCAAATCCGAGTGATAAACAGCCTTGGACAGGTGGCTTTAGAGCGTGTTTGCGAATCAGAAAGCCTCGTTGTTTTAGAAATCGGTTCGTTGCCGAAAGGCGTTTACTCGGTGGAAATCGTCACGGCGAGCGGGAGAGTAGTCAAAAGGTTACTGCTGCTGCAATAGGAATGATAATTTGATACGTTGATTATCAAATATATAACAATTGATAGTTCGGGCACTTTAGTGGAAACGGGGAAATGGGTGAAGGAATAGAGATTGCGCAAGGAATGAAGTGAAAGCATTTAGGCTGGCCACGAAAGTGGCTGGCCTTTTTTTGTTGGTATCGCCAAAAATGTTACTTTTGCGGCCGTGAAAACTTGGTTTTACATAGGGATTGTTTTGATGGTGGCGGTGTTGGTGGGTTGTAAGACTCCACCGGACTCCTCCACCGCTGCGCGGCACTCACTCTCACAGGGGGAAGGGCCTACGCACGAGGCATTAGAGAACATCGATAGTTTGATGTGGCGGCATGCGGATAGTGCTTTTGCGGTGATGATGGAGTTTGCGGCAAGCCCAGATGCGGACAGCATGGATGCGTTTGAGGGGCATTATTGCCAGGTGCTGATTGCGGAGCTGCTTTATAAGAATGACTATAAGCAGAGCAACAGGAAGGAGCTGGTGAAGGCGGTTCATTATTTTGATTCGATTGTGAATGTTGCAGATGGGCGTAATGCGGACGCACGCGGTGCGTCCGTACAGAGGCGGGATGCGTTTTTGGCGGCGCGGGCGCATTATATTAATGGTGCGGGCTACTATGAGCGCGACAGCCTTATTGAGGCTTGCGAGGAATATCTCAATGCCTTGCGGATGATGGAAGGACATTTTGAGGAGAAGGCTTTGGTGGGACTCAAGGCACGGTTTATGGCTTTGACTTATAACCGACTTGTGGAGCTGTTTTCCGCCCAATATATGCAGGAGCCAGCCATTTATTGCGGCAAGCAATCTTTGGCTTACGATAAAAAAGCGCAGTCTTCGCCCGATAAGATTGCCAATACATATTTTTTTATTGCGAAGCAATATGGCAAGTTAGAAGAGACTGATAGTGCCGCGTATTACTATAAAATGGCATTGGAAACCCACCCCGACAGGAAGACTTTGGTATATAGAGATGCTGTCTGCTTGTTGGCATTGTCCGAATTTAGAACCCACCAAGATACATTGGCTTCATTGGATAGCCTGAAAAGCATGATGGCGCAAGCTACTAGTGAAGCGGAAATGCTAACTCGATTTATGGCCATAGGTAGCATCTATCATGACATAGGACAATATGATTCCGCAAAGGTCTATTTGGAATGCGCGGTGGAAAAATATCCGAAGGGAGCGAACACTGCTGCAATATACCTACGTGACATCGCTTTAAAAGAAGGCGACACGGTGAAAGCCAACCAGTATGCTCTCATCCTTGCCGAAAAAGGTGCTACGGCTGCCAACAGCCAGGCACGGGCTTCGCAACTTAATGATATGTTCCAACAGCATTTGCAGTGGGAGCAGGAGAAGGCTGGGGCTGAGAGACGGCAGGCTGAACAGTTGGCGGCACGGCAACGCTTGGTGCGGAGTGTGGTGACGGCTGTGGTGGTGTTGCTGGTTTTGGGGGTTGGATTGTGGTGGTGGATGGCCAAGCGGAAAAAGGAACATGAGGCGGAGGCACAGATCTTGAATGAGGAGAAGCAACAACTTCAGGCGCAGGTGGATGATGCGCTGCAACAACTACAGACGCAAGCGGACGATGCCTTGCAACAGGCTCGGGCGATGTTGCCGCAGCGGGTGGCCGACCTTTACCGTGCGAAGGTGCCGAACCGCTTGGAGCGCATCATGGACGAGTTTGAGGCGGCCTATCCTAAGGCCATGGAACGGGTGGCCGCTGCCTACCCCAATCTGACCAAAACGGAGGCCCAACTTTTCGTGCTTTCGTTCCTGCAATTCCGCGCGAAGGAGGAGGCTGATTTGTTGGGTTTGAGCCAAAATACGGTGCTACAGTACCGCTCCAATCTGAGAAAAAAGACGGGAAATGCCTCGATTTCGTCTTTTTTGGAGATGTAAAAATCTATATATGCCGATTATAATTGCTTGATTTTCAATAGGCATTCCAAAGAAAAATATATAATGGGCCTTGGGGTTGATTTTTTTGTTGTTTTTTGTTATAGTTTTGCGGAAACGAATTTCAAAACTATAACACCATGAAAAAAATTAGACTTTACACCCTGGTTGCGCTGCTGATGATGGCAGGCGGGGCGACGATGCAGGCGCAAGTGCGCCAAGAAAGATACGATTTGCTGCCAAACACTTACGGCATCAAAACTGAAGATGTCAATGGCGATGGATATTCCGATGTGGTTGTATCACATGGCGGGAACTCTATTATGTCCGTTTTCCTGAATGATGGCAGCGGACATTTGGAACTCTCGCAAACCATTGAAGTTGAAAGTGACAAAATAGGTTGTTTCCCATTGTTTTTCTTGTTGGAAGACATTGACAATAATAAATTAAAAGACATTGTTGTATATGTTAGTGTTTCTGACGGCCTAGATACATGTTATCTTCGGACTTACTACAACAATGGTAACGGACATTTTGACCAATATGATGAGGTGTGTCTGTCGCAACCTGATGTAATATGGGACAATCCATATTTCTTGGTAATGACGAGTGGCCATTTCAACAACGATGCGTATACTGATGTTATCGTTTCAACCAATTATCTGAATAACGGCATGCAAAGTTATGGCTGTTTGTATAACGACGGGCAAGGACGACTCCTTGCACCAGAATATGCGTATGGAGAAGCAATAGGTATTGCATTTACAAACGATTTGAACGAAGATGGTTATGATGACATTTGGGAAGGTAATCAGATTCTGTATTTTTCGGAAGAGTTTCCTCCGCGATTGGAAGAACTGTATGAAATGGGGAACGCTTGGGATGGTTGTGTGACATCTGGAGAAAGCATTATTGACATAGATGGCGATGGCCTGCTTGATTTGGTAGAGTCACGGACACATACTTTTGATCCTTATTCACAGTTAAGGGTTTACAAAAATTTAGGGGAAGAGCATTTTGAGTTGATGAGTTCTTATGATGTGTATGACATAATAACTCCGAATACGGACATTGCCGACAACTTGAAAATCATGAATTACAATGGCGACGATTATCCCGATTTTATTGTTCAAATTGGAGTTTTCGAATATTTCACTGGATTCACTGGCTATTATCTTATTGTTGAGGGAAATGGTACATTTGCCCCTGATAGTCAGATACTTTTCAATATCAAAGATGAGGACGAAGAGATGTTTCGCGCATTTGATGTTTGTGACATAAACAGCGATGGTTTGGACGACCTACTTGTTTTGCGTACATTTAGAAATAGCGAATCTCAACTTGACATTTACCTAAACGACGGCAACGGTTTTGATGCTATTGAGGAAGTGGGTATTAACTCTAATGTAACCTGTTCGCCCAATCCTGCAAACGACTATGTTTACATCAATGGCATTGAACTCGCCGAAGTGCAGGTTTATAACACTTTTGGCCAGTTGGTGAAGACCGTGCGGAACTCTAATGAGGTGAGTTTGGAGGGATTGCCGCAAGGGGTTTATTTGCTGCGGATTGCGGACGCGGAAGGAAAAGTTTACACGAACAAAATCACGAAACGATGAAATACATTAGACTTATTGCCATGGTTGGGCTTGGCCTTATGGCGAGTAACCTTTTTGCACAAGTTCCCGGCAGATGGGAAGACCCGATGAAGGTGGATGTCTCTGTAATCAGCAACCAAACGGTTAGGGTTCAGTGGGAGAGCCAATTCGTCGATCATTTCGAAACGGGTGATTTCAGCCTTTTCGACTGGAACAATGCCGTTTCTGATTATCCTTGGGAGATTACCGACAGCCAGTCCTTTGACGGTTCCTTCTCCATGCGGGCGTCGAATGCGGGCATAGACAATTCGACTTCGGCCATACAAATCACGATGTCCATCCCACGTGATTGCGAGATGTGGTTTTATGGCAAAATCTCCTCGGAAAACAACTGGGATTTGGGCAAGTTTTATATCGATGGAGAGTGCATGACGAGCCAGTCGGGACAAGGCTCTTGGCATGAATTTCGGTATGATGTCACGGAAGGCGAACACACCTTCAAGTGGGAGTATGCCAAAGACGGTGAAGAGAGTGCCCTGGACGACACTTGGTATATTGACTGCATCCATTTTGTTTACGATGGCTCTTTTTATCAGCCGCAAAGTTGGTTGTACTATGGATATGACGGTTACCGTGGCAGCATGGGTGACGGCGGCGATGCCTGTGAATGGGCCATGAAATGGACGGAGCAGACGAGTGGAGTCATTACGGACGTTGCCCTCTACAGCGATGCTGAAGGACTAACGAGCGGCACCTATACGTGTACCATATATTTGGGCGGTGAGGATGCGCCTGGGGAGGCGATGTCGTCAATTACCGTGGATGTGACGCCAGGACTGGGCGATTATCAGTATTTTGAATTGGATGACTGGGTGGAGGTCGGTTTAGAGGCAGGAAGCATCTGGATGGTATGGAGTACCGACGAAGGCCACGAGACACCGGCTCCCTACGGCAATGGTGGTTCGAGCGACGATGGCACTTGGTGGAAAACCGAAGACGGATGGCAGCAAACCGACCTTGGCGGTGGCGCTTGGCTGATGCAGATGCTTATGTATTATGACAGCGGTTTTCCGCATTTCAAGGTGTATCGCGCCCTTTGCGACGGCCAGGACATGGAGTTGATTGCAAGAAAGCTGGAGGTCAATTCCTACCTTGACGGACAATGGGCTGACTTGGATGACGGCCTTTACAAATGGGGTGTCAGCCATGTGATCAACGGCGTGGAATCAGCGATTTCGTGGTCTGAATGCTTGGAGAAGAATACCACAGCTGTTGAAGAGAATCGAGTTGAGGTTTTTGTTTATCCCAATCCTACCAATGGGGTTGTTCGCATTGAGGGGGTTGAGGCTGATGAGGTGCAGGTTTATAATGCACTTGGGCAGATGGTGAAAATAGTGCGGCGGACGAATGAGATTGATTTGAGTGGATTGGTGGAAGGGGTTTATCTGCTGCGCATTGCGGATACGGAAGGGAAAGTTTACACGGATAAGATAACGGTACGATGAAAGCAACAAGATTTTAAGCACCGCGTACGACACCAACGGCAGGCTCATCCTCGGACAAGCCCTCACGGAGCATCTGACGACGATTGATGCAGGGGATTGGGCTGAGGGCGTTTATGTTTGGAAGGTTTATGTTTCTGATGGCGGCCCTTCGACGGGCTCAGGGACCGCTAGCTCAACGACCCTTGTTGAAACGGGGAAGTGGATAAAGGAGTAAAAAGTTAGGAGTGAATAGCATTGAGTTGGCAACACTTACCTCCTCTACTATTCACTCCTTTTTTTAATTTCACTTCAGAGTTCCACCTCACTTCGCCTTCCCTTGGTTGGCGACAGCGGCCATCAGCGCGGCCACTTTTTCAGGGTCGCCGAGGAAGAAGTCCTTTTGCAATTTCATCTGGTCGTCAAACTCGAAGACGTATGGGATGCCCGTCGGGATGTTGAAAGCGATGATTTCGTCGTTGCTCATGCCTTTCAGCACCTTCACAACACCGCGCAGGCTGTTGCCGTGAGCCACCACCAACACTTGGTCGTGGGTCTCGAAAGCCTTCATGATGTTGTTCTCATAGTAAGGCATCACACGCTCGATGGTGTCGCAGAGGGCTTCGGTGAGCGGGATTTGCTCGTCGGTGAGTTCGGCATAGCGCGGGTCCATGCGGGGGCTCTTGGGGTCGTTCATGTCTAACGCAGGCGGACGCACATCAAAGGCGCGGCGCCACAGGCGCACTTGCTCGTCGCCGTATTTCTCGGCGGTCATCTTCTTGTCCAAGCCTTGCAGTTGGCCATACGACTTCTCGTTGAGTCTCCACGACTTATACACTGGAAGCCAGTCCATGTCCATGGCTTCAAGAGCGAGGTTCAAGGTCTTGATGGCGCGTTTGAGGTAGGATGTGAAGCAGATTTCGGGCTTGTAGCCGTTCTCTTTCAGCGTTTTGCCTGCTTCGATGGCTTCTTGGACGCCTTTCTCCGAAAGGTCAACATTGGTCCACCCCGTAAAGAGGTTCAATTTGTTCCATTCACTTTCTCCGTGACGGATGAGGATTAATTTCTTCATTATTGTTTGATTTTGATGATTATCGGAATTGAAAAGTTGCTTATTTTTGCAAGCAGTTAAAAACTAAACCTCGAAGTTTGACATAAAGACAGGGACTCCGAGGGGTTCCGCTGCAAAAATAGAAAAATATCTTTTACGATGACGAATTATTCATTTTTTCTTTCCCGATGTCGCTTAGGCTGTTGTTCCTCTTTGGCTTCAGGCTCCGCTACGGCAGAAGTTTCCGTCGTGGTTTCTTCGGGTGCAACTTCGGCTGCAGCCTGCGGCATTTCGGCTTCAATGCGGCGGAAAATGTCATCCTTGTCGCGGGGACGAGCCTCGTCGTGCCACTTGAAACCTTGCAAATAGCGGCTGCTTTCGCTTAGGTCGCTTTCGGGATACATGGTTTCCGAAATGCCCTTGAACGACTTGATGATGGAAATGTTTTGGTTTTCCATTTCAATGACCATCGTTTCAGAGTTCGACACATCGATGCCGATGAGTCCGCCGTCGTCGTCGCGAATCCAATAGATGGTTTCGGCCTTGTCGCCGTCCACATTGACGCGGTGGATGCCGCCGTCCTTGAAGCGCGAGGTGATGTCCGTGCCCTTGATTTGGTTGAAGCCCTCAACGGTATCCTGCGAAATGATGAAAGCGTTGCCCTTTTGCAGCACCCAATCTATGGCTTGGTCCTTGATTTTTATGTCAATGTCGATGCCGGTCATTTGGCTGTCTTCGGCCCAAAGGATGGGATTGACGCGCATCCGAATAGTGGAATCGGCCACGAGGTAGGTCAAGGTGTCGCATTTGCCCTGCATGTCGCTCTTGAAAAAGCGCACATTGCGGCGGGCGATGAGTTTTTTGGCCTCCTCTTTTTGTTTGTCGAAATACATGAAAAGCGTGTCGCCGTGTATATAAAGCGAGTCGCTGTTGTCGTTGTCGTAACTGATGGCGTATGCGCTATCGGTGGCAAAGGAAAGCCCCTTGTTCTCCCACATTTCCACATAGTTGCCTCGCATGACGACCTTGTAGGAGGTATCAATCATATCCACATGGTCGTAGGCCTTGGCCAAGCCTATATTGCGGTTGTAGTACATCGAATCCGACTTCATCCGCTGAGTCTCATTGCGCATCACAGGCCTTTTGTCCAAGAAGGCAATATCCTCATCCACAAGGTAATAGCCATGCTCGCCGTCCAAAGTGTTCTCTTCGTTGATGATGATTGTCGGCCCCTCAAACCACATCTTCTCGATGTTCGTGTTATAATATAAGGTGTCGGTGAACATCTGGTATTTCGGGCTGGTCACCTCCACGTTCTCAAAAAACGAGAACTCCTTGAGGTCGTCGCGGTAATAGCCGATGCAACTGATGAGGGTCTTGTCGCCGCGATAAGTGGTCGCGCTGTCGGGATAACAGGCCAAATGCAGGTTGCGGTCGTAGGTCAGATACTCGGTGTAAAGCGTCGTTGAGTCGTCCATCAGCTTCACATTGTCGAAAAACTCGGCAAAGCGCGTATTGCCGTCATAATCAAGCAAGTCGCTGAAGATTTCAACGCTATCGTTGACGATGATATGCACATTCTGGAAAGCGTTGAAACTGTTGGTTTTCTCGAAGAAATAGGCCGAGTCGCAAAAGAAATAGGCCGAGTCGTGACGCATCTTGACATTGCCGATGAGCCGCTGCATGTCGCCCATGCTTTTGGAGAACGTGGCCACATCGTAATGCTCGATATGGATGCGGGTTTTCTTGCGTTGCACGGTGTCTTGCTCCTGAGCCACAACGATTTGCGACAACAGGAGGAAAAACGATGCTATGAGCAACAACTTGGCTTTCATCACTTCAATTAATGCCGCAAAATTAAGATTATTGTCTGAATTGGGCGAAGGAAACAAAAAAACATCTAATTTTGACGCATCGAAATCGCATCACAAAACCTACAAAACTTGCAAAACCTCAATGAAAATGACGATAAAAGAAGCCCAAGCCGCCGTCGATGAATGGATTAAGACTTACGGCGTGCGTTATTTCAACGAACTGACCAACATGGCCTTGCTCACCGAAGAAGTCGGCGAATTGGCCCGCATCATCGCCCGCACATACGGCGAGCAATCCTTCAAGGAATCGGACAAGAACCGCGACCTCGGCGACGAAATGGCCGACATCCTTTGGGTGCTGATTTGCCTCGCCAACCAAACTGGCGTTGACCTCACCGATGCTTTTGCCAAGAATATGGAGAAAAAGACACAGCGGGATAAGGAGCGGCATTTGAGGAATGAGAAGTTGATGGCATGAATCAAGTTGAGTTTTCCCTGCCATTATTTTAAAATCTTCAATGAAATGAAGAAATTCGATTGAAAATCTTCAATGGAATGAAGATTTTACACCGTATTATCGACAGGGGGGTACACCGCCTGCCTGATGTGCTGTCACACTTACGGGGTTCCCCAGTATGCTGCCAAAGTCCTGCTTTCTATGTTCTAATCCAAGTGATTTTTGACATTTTTTTCACGAGTTTTTGAATTATTCGGTAAGAGCCTCAAAGCGAGCGGGTTTCG
>Ga0326514_10000404_pt1 | contig 29576 bp, 39 predicted proteins | sample 3_2548_0518_D_FD_203653 | JGI IMG/M metagenome (GOLD analysis project Ga0326514, IMG submission 203653) | Bovine rumen microbial communities from UC Davis, California, United States - 3_2548_0518 | ecosystem: Host-associated > Mammals > Digestive system > Stomach > Rumen | place: USA... | reverse complement strand
GGGGCCTCAACGTACTTGTAAACTCCACAATTCACAAGATCGTTGCTGCTGTAAGTCTCTATGTCTATTCCTAATTCACGCATACGGTTTACTTCTTAGCGGGTTTCTTTGTTCTTTTCTTCTTTGGTAATACGGGCTTATCCAACTTTGCTGCTGCGTCCTGGGCCTCCTTAATCTTACGCTCAAATACTACCTGCATTGAAAGCAAAACAATCTGCTGTATAAACTGACGCTCTGCTGAACTCAACTTAGATTCTTTGGCCTCGATCTTCTGGTTTTCTTCAAACAGACTATCGGGATTCATCAGCCCTTTATCTTCGATAACCTCAAAAGTGGTACGCTTTAGTTTACCGTACTTCTTTCTGGCTTCGTCGCGTTTCTTCAACAGCTTATTGATACTTACCTGTATCTCGGCCTGTATTTCCTCCTGGGCTACGTCAATAATCGGCTGTCCGTTTTCGTCTCTCTCTATGATCTGTTTCTTTGCCATAACTTAACCTGGTTTAATATTCAATACCGTATCTGTCTAACACTTCTTTATTGTACCAGAAATGGGGCGCGTCTTTGCCCGTTTCCGGCTCAATATCCATATAGCCGTTAAATAGTACCTTATCTTTGTAGATAACTTCAATGTCTGCACCGTCTGACTTTACCAAATCCATAACGATATTTACGGCTTTTGTAAAGTTCTGCTGCGATAGGTGGTTAATCCTGTACAGGCTTGTGTAACGTCGGTTAAACTGCCTGATACTCTTAGCCCTGACGCGTGTAGCGTATATTGCCATCGCTATAACTGCGGCCACTATCAGAAATATAAAAATCGTTGCTGTCATTTTTCTTGCTTTAAGTTGTTTCCTAAACGCCCGCCGCCACCTCTTTACGACGGCGGGCGCACATCTAAACGTACCTTATGGCATTAAAGAAAAGTTCTACAAATCTTCGTCATCGTCTGGTAGGTCAACGTCGCCAAAGTCGCTTTCAGCAGATACACGGCCACCGAAACGATCATCGTCCTTGAACTTCATAATGTTATTCAGGCCGCAAGCGATACCGCGATTACCGTTTTTGTCGTAGGCAAAGAACGTAACCGATACGATAGCCCAAACGCCGCTGTACACTTCTTCTTCGTCAACAATGGGCACTTTGTTCTTATCGACGATACCAGGGCGTGTATTGCTCTTGGCGTTAAGAAACAGATGATCTTCGTAGTTCTCATCGTCCTTTTCGTCGCCATCACGTAGCGGCATATCAAGTTTTTTGGGTTCCTTGCCGCCCCACTTGTTGACGATACCCTGTTTCTTGGCCTCTTCTACGGCTTTCTTGATAGCCTCGATAGTTTCCTTTTCCGTCTTAGGGATCAGTACGTTAGTCATAAACTTACCCTCTGCCTCTGGGCCGTCCGGGTTGTACTTGTTGAACACATGGGTATAGGACAAACGGCACGGGCCGAAAACTACCTTAGTACCCTCTTTAATAATTGGCTTAATCATAACTCTTAAAATTTAATTGTTTAAAATGGGTTGTGTAACTCTGTTTATTTGCTGTTTACTAATTCTAACCTGGCTTCGATATTCGCTAAGACGTTATCAACGGTCTTACCTGGGTATTCCCTTATGATCGCCTTTAGGATCGTTGCCCACATTCTCAATTTTAATCCCTCGCTCATACGTTCACGTCCTTAAAATCATCTGCCGTAGTATCGTAGGCCGGGCGTTTGTCCGATTCGGGTACAAGCGTTGGTTTGCCCTGGGGCTTCTCGATCCACTTACCGCACAATTCAGCAAAGCGTTTCTTACCTACCAACTTTTCAAGGTCTGTAATGCTTCTAAGTTCGCGGGGCTTCATGTAGGATTCTTCGGCAAAAGCGTTGCTTTGTAATTCTTGCATTACGGCTTCTGTATCAGTTATCTTTCTGATACTGCGCCCTGCAACGATCTTGTAGCCTGGATAGTTCGTACCGTTCAAAGCTGCCTGTAGGGTGTATTCCTCTACGCCTGTTAGCCAGGATTTGACAATATCAATGAAAGGTAGTACGTCGTTGGCGATCTCTTCCGGCGTTAACAGATTGGGGTCTGCCTTTTCCTTTGCCAGATTTAGGGCTGTTTCTGTCAGGGCCTTGCAACGGGCTTTCACTTTGCAGAACTGACACCAGGCACCGGGCATCTGCTTACCCTTACCGCTAAACGCTTCTTTGGCCTTTGGCTGCAATTCCTCTTCGGCCCACTTCTGTAGATCGTCGGCTGTAATCTCAAACTCTGAAAGGTTATCAATCCTGGGCTGTACGATAGTCATACGTACGCGGGTAATATTGTACTCAAAGCTAAAAGCCTCATACGCTCCCAAAGCATAGATTTTCATTTGGGGGTTGTTATAGGCTGATACCTTAACGCCCTTACCATACTTAAAATCTATGATCTCCAAACAACCATCAGCGATAATAACGGCATCAGCCGTACCGAAAGCCTCCGGCATATACTTGGTAAAGTCCAAACGTACTTCTACCAAAAGCTGTGCATCACGGGTTTTGGTGCGTGCCTGGTTGAATTTTTCCAATACGATAGTTTTGTACGTATCGGTGTATTCGTCCATTTCGCCCGTGTGGTAAAGTTCGTAGAACTGCGCTATTTCGGCATCTTCATCTACCGTGCCAACGCCCAAAAACGTTTTCAGGTGCTTGGCACAATAGGCGTGTGCTAACGTTCCCTCGTCTGCATAGCTGCTACTTTTGTCCTCTACGTTCTCTTCAAGGCGTGGGGCTGCTGTGCAATTCAGCCAACGGTGGGCTGCTGACGGGCTTAAAAGTGCGTGTTGTCCTGGCATAGTCTAAAAAGCATCTGGTTTTGCAATCTCGCCCTTTTCGTTAACCACCAGGGCGTTAATCTCATTAATGAAAGCGGCGCGTTGATCGGCGGGCAAAGTGCTTGGTTTGTCGCTGCCTAACAAAGCCGAAATGTTCTTAAAGGTCTGGGTTAATACCCGGTGATACTTCTTATAGTTCTCACTATCGGTATTTTCCTTGTAGTTCTCGCCCTCGATACGTTGGCGTACCTTGTGCATAGCTTCCCTTACGTCCTCTTCCGTAAGTTCGCGGTTTGCCTCTGCCTCGGCTTCTGGCTGTGGCTCCGGCTGATCGGTTGTGGTCTCTGCCTCTTGCTGCTCTCCGGCTGCATCGTTGGCGGGTGCTTCGGCTGCTGCCTCACCTTTGGCCTTACGCGTTTTTCTAACCGGGGCCTGTGCTGCCTCTTCGGGTTTCGTGTCACTTACCACACCAGGTACTACGATCTGGCCGGGTTGCTTTGTCAGGATAGACGTAACCAACGCTACGACTTCGGGCGTTACTCCGATACTGACGTTTACGCTAATACTAAAATCTGTTTTCATAACTAATAGTGCTTAAAAATTAAAATCTTGGTTCTTTACAAATACCGTCGTTAACTAACTCTCTTAAAGCCTGTACCAATATTGCTTCAAATCGGTTGGCTTTGAGGTCAAGCAGGTTTTTATAGGTCTCGCGCATTTTGCAGACTACCTTATACTCGCTTGGGTAGTTCTTCGCCATTCGCTGTAACGCTCCCTTTTGGCCTCCTTTCTTTGCAAGAAATGAACTATAGCTATACGGTTTCATACGCTTAACTCATTTCGTCTGCAATAGCCTTGATGTCCTTTGCTACGATAACCGTACATACTACACATAATACGGCTAATCCGATAGTGATAATGATCTGTGTCATAACTTTACTTTATTAAGTACATACCTTGCCAACATCTGATTATCTCTGCACCCGTTGTAACCTTTCTGTTATCGGCTTTACGTGTCTTGAATTTAAGCCTACCGTTAGCCTCATACCTGGCTATAGTGTGCCTGTCAAGGTGTAGGGCCTCTGCTGCCTGTTTCTGATTGTACAGGCCATCGGGTATTACTTCGGGCTTAGTTATAATCATAATATTACGCTTTAGTGATTTTAATTGTTTTCTCTACGTAGTCCTTTTCAACGGAATACGTGCAATCCTCAATACGTGCCATCTGGTAGGCCGTAGTGCCCGCACTATCCAAAGCCTGGGCGTTGGGTAGTTTAAACGTCTGGGATTCTCCGGGCTGCATCTGCTTCAAATCCTCTCTTGTTACTTTGTCTGCTATTACCATTTTGCTAAAAATTGAATTTGTTAATTATTCGTTAAAACCTCGCTACAAGCGTTTTTTTTTTGTCCTGTGGGTAATTGTCCGCCTAACGTGGTGAAAACGTCACACAAAGCCTTTCCGCACCGCCTCTAACGAAAGTAGGGGCCTGTTGCTTACTACATATAGCTTTCTTCGCATAGTGTTCAGCGTGAAGATCGCCAACGATCAGGCAAAGACGTGTAAAGCCAACCAACTGACTTTTGCCGTTCTTAGACAGCCTGATAATAAATTCGCGGTTGATCTTAGCCCGTAGGGTTTCGATACCTTGTACCGCATACTTTCCGTTTTTCGTGCCGTTTTGTGCCATTTTGATACGTTTTACGTTAAAATTACTTATTTACTTACTTATATATTTGGAGGAAAAGAAAAACTGCCGTATCTTTGCAGTTGAGATTTTGATAGTTGGGCTTAGATGTCCGACAGCCTTTCTTGTGATTCCTCGTTTACGAGTGCAAAGATAAGTAATTTCTTACTTACTTATATCATTTGAGGGCATATTATAACAGAATTTAAGTATTTAGTTACTTGTTTTACAGATTTTAAGATTTAAGAGTATGCCAGACAAAGAAGATGTACGTAAGCGGCTGCAACAGGTTATGGTAGAATACGACTGCAACCCTACGAAATTAGCGGGTATCTACAAAGTCAACCAAAAGACTTTGAATAACCACATTAACGGCAACGTAGAAGTTTCCGTAAGTACGATCTTACTTGTGCTTGATGCTTTCCCCGATCTCTCCGCTGATTGGCTCCTACGGGGCAAAGGTGATATGCACTTGTTACCTGGTGGCCTTGATGATCCGCAAGATACGGAAATAGGTAAACTTGAAGATGAAAACCGTATGCTTAAATTACTGCTGGCCGATAGGGATTTGCAGATACATAGACTACAGTCCCAAAATCAGCCTATGCAAAAGAGAAATGTAGGATAATTCCACTATACCCTAAAAAATGAAATTGGCAAAAACAAAGGAAAACAAACCGGGCTGCATCATAGGCGCGTTTATCATCATTACACTTGGCCTGATTATCTTAGCCCTGGTGTTTGGTGTGTTCAATGCAGCTTTAAACGTATGGGCACAATGAAACAGGTACTTATATTGATTCTAAGCGCGTTTTTCTTTGCCGGGTGTACAACTGACGGCAACGATACAGAAAAGCCAACAGCGGGCTACTACGTAGGCCGTAGCGGTTCGTTTGTGCTATCGGTTGAAATCGAATTTAATAGATGTACGCGCGTAACGGCCTACAAAGATAACCAGGTATTCAGCCAGGTAGCCCAAATATCCACTACAGGCCAATACCCTGACTACACTTATTCAGGCGACGGCTTTAACCTGGTATGCCACTATACGGATGCTAACAGCTTTGCCGCGTCTGTATCGGGTCAAATGCCTAAACTATATACAGGCGGCTACGTTGACGTATCGGGTACTTTCAATTTTGCCCGTAACACTAAGCCGTTAGACGCTAACGGGGATGGTATTTTGGATTCCTCGCAAGGTTTCTAATTCAGCAAATTTTCAGCAAACGAAAAATCGAATACGTAAAATATTAAATATCAAAAGATTATGAGTACAACAAAATTATTAGAAGGAAATCGCGCCCTAATCCCTGATTCCCCGTATTTACAGGCATTTTCCCCGATAAACACTACCTTTTCAGTTACACCGATTCAGTCCTAAAATGGTACTTAACGGTACTACCTGGTACTAAATTCAGCAAATTTTCAGCAAACAATCAGCAAATAATATGGCAAAATCCACATTAAGACTTGATACCCGTAGGGCCTTGAAAGATGGTACGTACCCGGTTCAGATCGTCGTAGGGCACGGTACTAATATCTACCTGGGTACAGAAATATATTTGGCTCCTGACGATTGGGACGCTACAACCAAACGCTGCATAGGTAAAAACGCAAAGCGTATCAATGATGTACTTACTAACCTGCTGACGCTAACAGGTAATCGTATTCTGGAATTGGTCGAAACGGGGCAATGGGGCAAACTCTCGCGGGCGCAAATACGCGAAATGCTCACTAACCTTGACCTGCAAAAGCCTACCGTTGGCGTGCCCTCTCTGTACGATCTGATAGTGAAAACAACGGATGGCCGGGCCGACAATACAAAGTACATAGCTAAAACCGCTATAACCCGTCTTAATACATTCTGTGGCGATTGCTCTAAGATTACGTGCGAACAGATAACACCCGCCTGGATAGATGATTATTATACGTCGCTATCCGACTTGAAAGTTAATACAAGGGCTGCTTACCTGAAAGTGGTACGACGGGCCGTTAACTACGCCCTGGATCGTGATATAACGACTAATAACCCATTCAGGCACTACAGGATAAAAACAGAAGATACCCGTATGCGTGTACTACCTATAGAGAAAATGCGTACTTTGGTAAACCTGGAAACGCGATACCATTATACAGAATACCGCGATATGTTCCTGTTATCGTTCTACCTGATCGGGATTAACTTTGCAGATTTGGCAGGGCTTACAGACGATAACGTAATAGACGGGCGTATAGAGTACAGACGTGCCAAAACGGGCAAACTCTATAGCATCAGGATTGAGCCGGAAGCGCAAGCCATTTTAAGCCGCTACAGGGGCAAAGATCATCTGCTAAGTATATTTGACCGCTGCACCAATATTAAAGCCTGTGGGGGCACAATAGACAACGCCCTGGCGCGTCTTGGTCTGCCAGACGGTAACGCAAAGCACAAAAACGGCCAACCCAAAATGATACCTTTAGACAAAAAGCTAAGTTGGTATTGGGCGCGTTATTCCTGGGCTACGTATGCAGCCGAATTGGATATACCCAAAGATACGATTAGTGAAGCCCTGGGCCATACTCACGGGGCAAAGGTAACGGGTATCTATATCAAATACAACCGCGACAAAGTGGATGCCGCAAACCGTAAAGTTATTGACTACGTGTTAAAGAAAAACGAATTTTTTAACTTATAGGTAAAAAGTACCCGCGTCTATCCCTCTCGGACTGACGCGGGCAAAGCACTATTTACGAAAAACGTTTGTTCTTAAAATTTTCTTTTCAGGTATAGGAATATTGCATAGATCAAAGCTGCTATGCAGCAAAGCCCGCCGATCTTAGCTAAAATAGTCTGATACCATTTGGGGGCCTCTGCCTTTGATTCTTTCGTTTCGTGTCTGTTCTCGGATTCAATCAAGCCGATACCGCCGTGTTTACTATTATGGGTACTAACTGATTCATCAGCCTGGGTAATGCCTTTTTCCTCTTTGGCTTTCTGCTTAAAATTACCCTTGATGGACTTAACGCCGGATAGCGTTACATTACCCGTGCTGTCGATAGTAACCGTACCGCCTCCGTCCACAAACTCAATAGATGCGCTTTGCTCGGTTTGTGTCTCGGTCTTTGTGGTATCTGTTACCTGGTGGCTCCGGCCTGTGCTGTCGGCCTCAACTTTAGTAATATCTGCAAAAGCCGTATTGTGGCTTTCGTCTATAATCGTCTTGTGCGATCTGCACCCACATACAAGCCAGGCAATAGCCGCCAAAGCAATAATCACTAACAGCGTGTTTAGCTGTCTTTCAAAACATCTTCTGCCGTTCATACTCTCGAATATTTAAGGTCAATAATACGATTAATCCAACCCGTGTAAAAACGTTTGTTCTGGGGCCTGCTCTTGCAGATTCTATCCGTAAAGTCTATACGCTCCTGTCTAAGCTGATAAAACAGCGTATCAGGGTCTTTGGCGTTAACGGCTGCAATCGTCTTAGGGCCTACCACGCCGTCTATAGTAACGCCCAATATCTTCTGTGGTAACTTAATTCCGTAGTTACCGCTTGCCCATACCCAATCAACCAGGAAATTAGCTATAGACTGATTCCTGATTTGGTCTGCTTTCCAACGATCCCAAAACATAGCCTTTAGGATTTCAAGCCATTCTTTGTAGGATATAGCCTTTAACTGCTCTACCGTCGGCTTGGGTAATCCCTTACGTCTGCGATACTCTGTATAGGTGGCGATAGTCACACCGCACATCGTAGCACCGCCCAAATCGTGCGGATCGTTTGCAAAGCCTCTCTTACGGGCTTTCTCAAATAGCTGCTCGTTAGTCATTCCAACGCCTGTTGTACTTGTTTCCCATTTTAGGATAAACGGTACGATCTTCTCTACGTTTGCCATTTCTTTTAGTTTTAAGGATTTATATTTTTAGTTAATAGCCGTTCTGGGGTTCTCTTTGTGCGCACTTCGGGCGCACGCATCGAAAACGCTGTAGTTCCAGGTCGGCTTTAGCCTTTTCTTGCAGTAGGGTAAAGTAATCATCTTGCACCTTACGTAAACGGTCTGTCTGGCTTGCAAAACGTTCTTCTTTCTCCTTTAACTGCTGTTGCAAAAACTCTACCGTCTCACGTAATACGGAAAAATCCGCGCTGTTAGCCTCTGCCTCCGCTTTGTCGGCTTCGGCTTTGGCTTTGTCTGCCTCTGATCTCTCCTTACGCTTGTTGGTACGTATATTAAGCATATACTTAACAAACTCCCAACCTCCGATAGCTGCGCCCATTGACGCTGTAATTTCCATAATGCTTGTGTAGTCCATATTCTCACTTCTTATATAGTTCTATTACTATGTCGCTATCGCGTTGACTGATTAGTACAACATACCTTGTTTCAAGTAGATGTAACAGGCCCATGTCGATAACGTCAACGCGCAACGTAACCGGGGCCTCTGGTTCAACTTCAATAATCGCCATCTCTAATACGTTTATAGGTTTGTACTCTCTTTTTGTATTTATTCTTTAACGCCACTATCTCATAGCTGCCTTTTATATAGATATATTCAAATGCCTTTCTGTCTATCATGCCCAATACTCGCTTACGGGTATTGTATTCGTTGTTATGCCGGATCAGTCCTAAGTATGAATTGATAGAGCAAATCGCGTGTTCAATCTGCCGTAAATCCTTTGCATTATTCAGTCTGCGTATAGCCGCTACAAAATTAGTTATCGTGTTATTACAGGTGTATGATCTCCGGGGCCTAACGATTGATCCTGTGAATTGTACGCCCTTGGCGTAATGCTGTAGATAGAATTTCTTTTCATTCAGGGTCAAACCGTATTCACCTAACTTAGCCCTTATCTTTGGCACTGCGCTAAGTAGTAACGCCTTATCACGGTGTATGCAGTAGAAATCATCTACGTATCTGCCGTGATACTTTATGCCCAATTCCTCTAAGTACCAATCCAAATCGTTCAACAGGAAATTTGCAAATAGCTGTGCAAACAGATTGCCTATTGCTATGCCTTTGCCCTCTCCGTTAGTGAAAAGTGATTTGTTAGGTGGTAGGTGATCCCAATAGCGGGCCGGGCTGTGTCGCTCACAATTCTTTTCGGGTTGGTGGAATATGACTACCCGGCAAAGGTAGCGCAAATCCTCTATGTCCTCGCCTGCGTACCGATCTAAGATAAAGCGATCAATCAGGCGTGCCAAAATCTGTTTGTCTATGCTCATAAAGAAACCGCTTAAATCAAGTTTCATTATGTAGCAATCCGTTGTGTAGTTATCGCTGCACTCGATAATCTGCTGCTTTAGGGTGTTGATCCCGTAAAGCTGCCCTTTCTCCTTTCTGCAATTATAGGTGTACGGGCAAAACACTTGCTCAAACAGCGGCTCTAACCTTAATGCTATATAGTGGTGTATTATTCTGTCCTCAAAGGAGGCGGCAAACACTTCTCTGTATCTGGGACGCGTTACGACAAAACATATAGACTTGCCAGGGGCATAGGTGCGCATATTGATACGATCACGTAGCGCAATCAGCTTGCTTTCGTAGTCCATTTCATAGACTAACGCGCTTGCTGTCTTACGCTTGTTACGTCTGCAATCGTAATACGCTTCTAAAAGTCCCGCTGTCGTTACCATATATTATACTTTGCTTCTATTTCCGTCGAAGTGCTGAAACGGCCCTAACTCGATTCGTGTTCGATGCCTTAGTGTTGTTGTTGGCGTTGCCGTTGTTGAGGTTCAGATTCCAGGCGTTCGTCGCGCTGTTCTCGGTAGGCTCGCAATCTGTGGCCTATTGACTTGCTCTTAACCGTAAATGACGGTATAGGCCCCATTTACCACGGAAATTTGCACACTCGTTTAGTCGTAACTAATTTCGATTCTGGCTACTCACTACCTACAGGCACTGAGTGTTTCCACGCTGTACTTTGTTTGCCTATCGCGTCCATCAGTTCTATGATCTGTGCGTGCCGCCCTATTCCTTTAATCCAACGCCTTTCGCCTGCTATTCTTACAAGTGTTTTCAGCGTCTCGAAATCGGCTTTGAACTTAGTTAGATGTTGATGCCTGTTAGCCTTATCCATATACGCAGACGCTACGGTATTCAGCAGGCTAACGGCTATCTTCTGCATTTCGCCACCGATAGTATATTTGTAAGCCCTTGGGAAATCCGGGGTAACGTCCAATATGTTATTTAACAGCGTCCGCACGTCTTTATACAAAGGCGCGTTTGACACCAACTTTATACTTTTGTTCTCTGCCATAATCCGATTTTTCGTTGTAATGTACCCGGCTACCGCCGGGTACTACTAATAATTAAAAATTAATAACTAATTACTAAGCGATAAACGCTGAAACGGCCCTAACTCGATCCGCGTACGATGCCTTAGTGTAGTAGTAGGCGCCGCCGTAGTCGAGGCCCAGAAGCCAGGCGTTCGTCGCGCTGGTCTCGGTAGAAGTCCAATAAGCATCTTCAACCAACTGCGTTGCACCGTTGATTAGCGAAAGCGCGTAGTTGATCTTTGTCATGTTGGCATAGATCATCATCATTTCACCCAAAGAAGGTAGCCACCACTTACCCGCTGTCAATCCCTTACCGTTAGCATTGGCACGGCTATAGAGATTACAGAAGCCAGGCGCGTACGATGCCGTATTTGTAACTGCGCTTGATGTGCTGTGCGCAATCTGCTGTGCTGTATTGGTCTTACCGTTCCAATCATTGATAGCCGTTACACGATCTGACGTAGTAGTACCGCCACCGCTGATAGCTGCGCTACTCCATGTCAGCTTAGATGCGGATTCCGTAGGTGCTACCACCAGGCATTTGCCACCCTCTACGACTACCACACCGTCGGCAATTTCTCCGCTGCTCTGTATGCTCGTCCACTTGTGCGGCTTAACCATCAGCGGGAAATCATCACTCTTACGGTGATACATGATAAACACGCCGTCGTACATAGCGTTGAGGCTTGCACCGTCCATGATAGCGGCCTTGATCGTCGCAAGCGTTACTAACGATACCACGCCGTTAGCGTCGGTGATTGGGAACTTGTCCGTAGCGTTAATCTGTGCTACGGTTGTCTTTGTACTAAGTTTTTTAGTCTGTTTAACCATAACTTTTAAATTTAATTGTGAAACATATATGTTAACCAAATGAAATGCCTACGACGGCCTAAGTAGGTCAAATCCTTTTCGTTGGCGTACGCCTCGCGCTCAAAGGATATATTACGGTATGCCTGGCGGCTGCTACCCTCGATAGGTATTCTAATTAGCCATTCCAGGAAATACCACCATAAGAAGATAGGGACAAAGAGTAATGCCCACCAACCCAAACCGAACACAAAGCCGATCAGTGCCAGGGCAAAGCCAACTATTAGCATTTCCTTTTGCTGTTCTGCGTGTATGTGTTCGTGGTTGTTTACCACTGTGCTATACATCTTTGCCAACTCTTCACGTACAAAGATAAACGGCCAAAGTGTCATAGCCAGGAAACCGTTAAACGGTATCAATTTATTAAATACTAACCTTGTTTTCATATTGCACTATACTTTTATGATTATACAACGTAGCTGTTTATACGTCCGGCGTAATGGATCGTAAACCCAAATTCGCCATCATTCTTAGTGTCATCATCAGACGTAACCACATCAAAATACGATGATTGAACATCTATTAACGTCGCCTTACAGGGGCTTCCACTCGTTCTACTTGTGCCGCTAAAGGCATAACCTTTACCAAATACTGAAATTAGCAAAGAGGGGTCAGTTAATGATACTGTCCAACTTGACGGCCTGTAAACCCTATATGTGGAATCACCTATACGCGATACAGTAAAGGCCCCTGTGCCGCAAGTATTGAAATTCTTAACTAACGAAACACTCCAACCAGACGAATAATAACCCAAAGAAGTTTCACCAAATCCGATTAATGCCGGGCTTTCTGGCACTGTGTAATCTGACTTTGAATCAATTACCCATTTATACCCACCATCATAGATACACTTTAGCTTTATCTTCTGCCCCTTATATAGCATTGGGTTATATGCTACGTAGCTTACATTTGTGCTTGATCCGTTCATTCTGTAAACGCCACGTAATACGACATAATAGTTTGTGCAAAGTATATTTGCCTCTGCGCCCTTATATGTCGAATTAGCGGGTAGGCTGATATATACAGGTGCCGACGTACCGGGGTTAATTTGGATATTAAGCCCGGTCTTTGCTAAATCAAGCGCGTAATAATAAAAGCCGTACGTACTATCATACGAATATGTAGCCAAAGAAGCAATGTTGCTTGTGTCAATGTTATAATATGGGGTGTATAAGTTGCCTTTAATCGTGACGTTCTCAAATACACCTGTCTTGCAAATCAAAGTACCACCCTTTGCATAGAAAACAACATTGCCGTTACCGTCTTTCATTTCGATAGCCTCCGCGCCCAAATTCTTAATGAGGGAATACGTGGCCAACAGTACGTTTGTGGCGACTAACTCGATCTTATCACCCAATACCCAATAATTTGAGTTGGTGGGTAATACGCCCGATTGCTTGCTGTGTGTCTGCGTACAACTGTAATAATTGCCGTTATATACCACAACGTCTTTGTACGCCTCACCATCTTTGCCGGCATAGAAATACGCGTTTGTCGGGCACTCGGCCCAATCTTGGATCCTCAACGATGGGCCTTTTTCTCCTTTGTCGCCCGGATCACCTTTGCCGCCTGGATCGCCCGGATCACCTTTGTCACCATACACACCGATAATTACGGGGTCTGTGTATGACGTGGAATCATCAGAATAGGTTATCATCTCATAGTTCCAAAGGTATTTTTTCGTAGCTGTTATCGTTTGAGTGCTTGCAGTCCAACCAGACGTGCTACGGGTAACACCTGACGATGCCGACGTAGCTAAGTAGTATTCTGTCACTGAAGAAATGCTAACGCCTTGCCCGCCCGGATTGCCTGGGTCTCCCTTTTCACCATACACACCGATAATTACGGGCGTTGTATCAACGGTGCTGCCGTCGGTATAGGTGGTAGTTTCGTAATTCCAAAGATATTTCTTTGTGGTTGTTACAGTCTGTACCGTCGTAGTCCAACCAGACGTATTCTTAGTAACTCCAGATGATGCAGACGTAGCCAAATAATGCTCTGTCACTGACGATATACCGTTACCGCCTGAAATACATACTGCGTTGCTGTAGGAATACGAATTATCCGTATAGGTAAACTTGATACGCTGCCAAATATAATACCCGTTCTGCCATGTCGGGGGGTTAACATTCCATCCAGACGTAGGGGCCGTTGTACTACTTTGATTCTGCGCGTATTCCGTTTCGGTACGGGAAATTCCCGTACCTTTACGGATAAACTTAATGACGCAAGTTTTCATTACCCCACTCATAGGCCATTAACTTTGTGATTCGATAGTTAAAGATACGTCACTACCTGCCTGCATACAATGGGCGCGTGTAACGCTGTAGCTTGCCTGTGCTGTTGATCTGTCAGCGGCAGAATTGAGAAATACACCTGCGGCATCCTTGACGGTAAAATAAAACAGACTATCTATAGCCTTTGTGCCCGTTCCACGTCTTACAACAACCGGGGTGTATGTAACCGTACCGTTACCGTTTGTGTCCTCCGTTATCGTTTCATCCTCTGGGTTAGGGTGCGGGTCAATTTCGTAGGGGTCGCTTGCATCCATAACGCCCTGAAAGTCGCTACCGATTTCGCTGCCACCGCGTGATACTACTACCTTAAATTCGCCATAGGTATTAATATCAGCCTCTTGCACCGTAAGCGTCTGTGCCGTCTTTCCCGATAACTCAACCCATGATCCCTGCGAATTTTTGTACCACTGATACGTAAGATCATTTGTCAGTTGGTTGCCGCTCTGGTAGGCCATAGCCTTTAGAATACAACTACCGCCTTTTTGGGTAATAACAAAGTTCTTGGTATCGCCCGCTGCGATAGTTACCCTAAAGCTGCTACCCGTAGCCTGCTGAATAGGGATAGGGTACGACGCTTGTATTTCGTCGCTCTGCGTACCGTAGGATATGTGGGCCACCATCTTGATAGTAGCGGGCGCAAAGCCGGATGTCTCTACTATGTTCTGCACAATCTGCAAGCCGTAATAAAGGTTGTCCCCTGACGGGGCCACTTTCTTAAACAGCCCGGCAAACGTACCGCTTGACGTGTCGCCATTCCAGGTAATCTTAGTACCATTGAAATAGTAGTCGATGCTGTCGGGTGTTGCTACGCCCTCGGCTACGCGGCTTGATGTACATACAAAGAATAATTTAGGCTTTAACGTTGCAAAATCCGGGGAAATGCTGATAACGTCCTGTTGCGTGCCCTCCCATTCCTGGTACAAATCACCCTCTGAACACATTATGATAGCGGTATAGGTTCCCGCCTTGCTTATGAACTTAATAGTTCTACTTGTACTTGCACTGCTCATATTGCTGCTTTTTATCGGTTATTACTCTGTTTCCTCTTCTGGGGCAAAATCTACAATATCTTCTACATTGCCTACGTCACCCGCCGTTATTTCCTCGCTCTCCCCACCTGTAGCGGCTTCGGTCTGCTCTCCCTCTGTCACGGTTTCACCGCTACCGGGCTGATCTTCACCGTTACCGGGCTGATCTTCACCGTTACCGGGCTGATCTTCACCGTTACCGGGCTGATCTTCTGCGGGTGCTGTCTCTGGTTCCGTATCCATGATAAAGCGGGGATCAGTAGCAACAGGCAAAGGTCTTGTAACCGTGCCGTCTTGCTCTTCTCTCGCCTCATGCGCCATTAGCGCGATACCTCCAATCTGGGCAAGTGTTTCGTTAAGTTGCGTAAGCGGGCCGAACTTCAGCATATCAGCCTGCCAAAGCAAATAATTACCGTCCTTGACGGTGTTACGCTCATTCTCTACGCGCAAGAAACTTGCGACTTTCGGGTTTGCTTTAATGTAACGTGCCATAATTCTAAAATTTAAAAGTCCTTATTTAATCAGTAACAAATATCCATCTTCATCCTCAAATAGCGATCCGTCGCCATCTTCCCAACAGCACGTAGGGCCTGCGTCTTGCACATCAAGCCCGAATACTGCGCCTAACAAATCGCTCATATCCTTTGTAGGCAATAGCGGTGTTTGCCCGTGTCCTACCTGGTTGTACGCCAAACTGCCGCTCGCCCTATTGGTGGCCGAATACCAAAGTATCAACAACTCCCTTTCAGGATTGGCGATAGCACCGTTAACGTCCCATATCTTAGCCTCTGGCGCGATTTTCAAAATACCTGCGGGTATGTTGGTTGGTACGCCTGCTATATCAAACTCAAATTTAGGGATGCGTCTTACAAAAGACGTGATACATTCGGGGCTTGCATCCGTCAAAGTTACGCTTGCAGGGTTGCCGCCTCTGTCATACTTTGCCCTGCATCGTATATACAAATCCGCGCCCATCAGGCTACGGTCTATTGTCAGGCTCGCGGTATCGTTTGATACCTGTACGTCATAGTCCAAAACCGTGTCCGTGCCTATTTGCGTCCATGTATTGTTTTCCCTGAACTTTTCCCAGACAAAGATACGGTTGGCGGCTGCACATTCGTTTTCGCCACAACGCAAACTTGCGTGTATCACCTGTACGGCCTGATCCTTTAACGGATTATAGATAGTCTGATCAGGCGTATCTAAGATCAGTACGGGTTTGAATACCGTAGAATTGCTGCAACGTATCGGGAATGTCTTTTGCAAAACGTGTATCTGTCCTGTACGCTGATCCAAATACTCCGCGTAGTATTCAAGCGTAATAGGGTTCTGTGGCTGCGCGTTTTTCTTTACCAGGATTCGCCCTGCGTTACCTCCGCTTGTGGTAATCTCATAGTCGGTGTTGTCGGCCAATATCTGTGTGCGCGTACCGCCTACGATCTCATACCAACGTACGTTAGCCAAATTGGAATTGACACTACCAGGCGTTAGGATTTCGTCTTTATCCATGCGGCTTATCTGTGGCTGTATTACAAGCGGTGTCAACGTATAGTCTGGTGTGTACTCGTCCGCGTCCGCGTCGTAATTCTGCCTGTCTGGTACACTACCCACAACAGATAAACTAATATCTATCTGTAGGGGCTTAAAGTTAAAATCAAATCTCTTTACTTTCATACTCGCTGATATTTAATTAAATTCAAATACTGCTCTGTCTGCGTCCACCTCGTTACCGTTTTCATCTGTCAGTATAACGGTGGCGGTTATCTGCACCTTTTTAGGTACATACCCGTTAAAATCCATATCTTCTGCTGTCAGATGTATAGACTTTCCTGGGTTATATTCCCCTTTGTGCCGTACGTTCCACGCCAAATCAGATGCCACCCGCTCTACACCGTCCGCGTCCTCACTGTACCGCGTCCATGTTACGTTAGCGTCGGGTATATTTGCCGTTATATCCTGGTTCCTGAACTTTGCGATAATATACAAAGTGAGGTCGAAGCGATCAGGATCAAACAGCACATCAGTATCGTTAAACTCTACCGTAAAATCGGGGTTGCCCTCCAAAAACGCCCAATCTGTAGTAAGTATCGACGGCGCGTTCTGCGTACCTGTAAGGCAGCATCGGTATTTACACCCTCTGTACCATACTTCTGAAACTTCGTAGTCTCCTGTTTCGGGATTCAGCGTATTGCAGTAATAAAAAGCGTCCGCGCTCCACTCTCCCCGGTCAACGTAAACAGATTCAGGTAGCCCCGTCCAATGGTTTACCCTGATAATATCCATTGCGATAATACCAGGTATGTACATATAATCCAAACCCTCTTTGATAGGTAACGGGTAGCCCTCATCATCTACCATAGCCTTGACAAAATCGGGTAGGGTTCCTATTGTCATGCCGTAGTTCGTCTGGTCTATGATGGGCTTTGTTACACCCGCCAACTTGACTATACGGCCCTCTGTAGATGAAAGGTATATGCAGCTTTGGCGCGTTTTGTCTGTAGAGTTACCCCAACGGGCAATGTTCATCAGTTCGCAAGGTGGGAAATTATGCCCGGCGGGCACTTGGTTATCAGGGTACAGGATCACGTCGATAGTGTTATTACCTGTATCAACAGCGTTAGCCCTCATCCAACTTGTGTACATCTGCGCGTTGGTTCCTGGCGTTGTCATGCCTAAAGCGGCTGCACCCAGATTGTTGATAATACCCTTTAGGACATTGTTAACCTTTTGGGCTGTAAAATATCCCTCCCATTTAGCGCGTAAATGCAGCCGATATTGGCCGTCACCCAAATCCTCTACGCTCTCTATCTGGTCGCTCTCTGTCAGTAATTGGTCGCCCTCAATAGCCGATAGACGGTTAATAATAAGTTCTACGGCCTCAAAGTAAGTACGTACCCGTACACTTTCAAACTCGGCGTTTCCTTGCGGGTCTATACCTGCGCCCGTTCCGGCATAAAGCGATTTGACGAAAGTACCAAACTGCACCTCGTCGCGGAATACCGTTAGCCCTAATGCTATAAGCCCCTGGTTAAACGTAATCTTGCCCTCGGCTATATCATCAGTCAGGCGGCTAAGAAACTTAGTGAAAATCGGGCTATCTTCTGCCAAATCTCCCGCTACGTCCGCATAGCCCGCCTTAACCTTTTCACGTACCTTATCGTATATAGTCGTTTCCTGGCCGTCAACCTCTGTTATAACCTCTTTCAGCAATTCAAGCCAGATATAGCCGTTAGTGTCGGTTGTAATCTGATCCAGGGCTGCTTTGTTGACGTGCGTATGCCCATCACCAGATACAGGGCTACCGCCTCCCGCTTCCGTATTCAATACTACGGTGCTGTTGACGCTACCCGTGCCCTGCTGCTGCAACCGCTTACTACGTGGTCTTGGCGTGTGGCCTGTTACTACCGCTGTATAGTGTTTATCCATATCTTATAACTGCGCTATGATGGTTTAACTAACTTCCTCTATGGCATCGTATTCGTCTGCCTTAAATTCCGTAATCTCGATCTCTGACGTATCGGCTATTACGTCCTGTTGCTCACCTGTCATTAAGAATACCTTGCCGCTTTGGTTCTGCTCTGTGTATGCGCAAAGCCCGCCCGTGTCTATCGCGGCTTCACCCGATAGCCTGGTTTTACGGTCTGCGTATTGGCTGTAAAGCGTACCAATCAGCAATTTTTCGGGGTGATCTGTCACACCCGCCCGCTTTAGTGTCTGCACCTGTAGGCTGTCAGACGTACGGCAAAATATACCTCTGGCTGTCGGACAAATTTTATTGGCCGTACCGCAAATGGTGTCTATATTGATTTCCTCTTTTGCAGCCCGGTTAATATAGCCTGAATACTCTATATCTTCTAACTCTGCTGCATCAAAGATCAGGTTGTTTTTAACCAACTCAACCTTTGGGGCCTTATATAGCATCCAACGTACTTTGTTATACAGGTCTCTTTCAGTCCAACGTCTGCAAGCGTCCCAATCGTAATCATAGCCGTTAAAGATTACCATAACGCCGTCGTAGTCGAAACACTGAACACCATTATACACGGTAACTTCCAAATAACCGCCCTGTGTCGGATATGGCATATACTCACCGTCTGCCATACTCTTAAAGCTGTCGTATATCTGCACGCTTGTGAAATTGGGCCTACCTATGCAATGGCGGTTTTTCTTCCATCCTAAAATACCTGTATTCTCTTCCAGATCATCAGTATTGTAGTATTCTAAGTAAGCATCACCAAAACTTGCTGCGCCGCTTTCCCATCTGCCTTTAGCGTATCCCAAATGGCCCTTACAGGCTCCTTTGGCGTTGTGGCTATTGACGTAGTGGCAAAGCACATTGCCCGCGCTGTCGTACAGATTCACGGCAATAGGTATGAAAGCCCAACCCGTGCAAACTTTCATGCTGTCATAGTTACCCGCCTCGTTACCGTCCTTTGCCTCTGTGAATGGGTTGTATCTGGCATCTAACAGAAATTCAAGTGACAAACGTACATAGTAGGACTTTTCGCCCTCGCTGCTTAACTTGGGCAAAAATACCTTGTTCGTTCTCATTAATTGGCCGCTGTTCTCTTTGGTACAACTATTCAATATCTGCTTGGGCCAATGGTGGTACTCGTCTATTGATCCGTGACCGCCTGAATAAAACGCCCATGCGATAGCGTCCGTTTCTGACGGGCCGCTAACTACAGGTAGAATATGACAATAACGGGCTGACGGATTAAGATAAGCCAGGCCCTTGCCTTTACTGCTCAAAAAGATAGTAAAGTTAATTAGGTTGTAATCCCAACTACCGCCCTGCCTGTGTTCCTCTGAATAATCGGGATAGTAACTATAATAGTCGTGGCCGCGTTCTGCCAACAAATTAACCATTTCTACCGAATATTCACCGCCAAACTGCAAATCACCGCTAAGTAGGTCTGCTGACGAATAGGGCGAAAAGCTGACGGTCACGTTATTTGCAACCTTATCAACGCCCAAAGTCTGGCTGTCACCATCCCACGTTACGGCTCTCCTGGCTCCACTTCTGTTAAGCCCGTTTAGATCGTAGATATAGACTTTTCCGTTACGCTGTATCATACGTAGGGCCAACGGCTGTAATACACCCTCTACAACTTCTTTCAAGGTACTTGGCTTGGCATCTTCATCATAGAAATTATCGCTACGTACTGATAGGGTGGCGGGCGTTGCTGCTGTATCATCACTAAACGTAGTCGTACAAAGTGACGTATCAATAGAGCCGTAATTTATAGTGCTACGTGTCAAGGCATCGACAATAATAGCCTGTATAGTCTGCATACCTGCCAAATTATATTTCAGACGGTCAAGTATTCCAAAGTCGCTGAAAGTAAGCGATACGACGTAGTAGCGTGCCATTTCGTACGGCTCTTCGTAAAACTCTGGGTCTAACGCTCCACTCCAATACAGGCTACCGTTTCTGTAAACGTCCATACGAATACGGCCAACCTCAATAGTGTACAAATCTTCGTACGTGCGATCACCGGGGCTTTCTATCCTTATAGTAGCTTCGCTACCACAAATAACGGCCTCTTTATCCTGGTGTTTCCAATCAATTACCAAAGCCTCTTCGCGCTCAAAAGTCAGATCGCCTACGGTAGCAAACGGCGCGTCTGCCTCCTGTAGAATATCTACCCGCCAAACAACGTTTGATCGGCTTAGAAACTCACCCCTGTATCGTAACTGCTTACTCATTGCTTAACTCCTTTTCTTGTGGTTGTATTCCTTTTCTATCACGCCTACAAGTTTACGGCCCTCAATCTCAAAGCGTACCTTACCACTCATGCCGCTATCGGTGTCGATCATGCTACGTAGCTTATCAAGCGGAGCTATGACTTCCGGGTTATTACCTGCACCTGCATACTCGCCCACAAGTGCCAGGGTGGGGCCGCTGACTACTGCACCGTTGGCAAATGGCATAACGCCTATCGCCTGGGTCATTGCTACGGCTGCGGTTATAAATCCGGCTGCAATACCAAATCCGGCAAACGGTATGGCTGCGTGGGCCGCGAAAAACATTGCACTTGCTAACTCCATATAGCTTGCTGTAGCCAACTTGTTAGCAACGATCACGGGTACTACTGCCGCTGCTGCTGCCTCTTCGGTGGCCGCTGCTGCTACGGTTGCACCCATCGTTACGCCTGTAGCGGCTCCCTCTGCCGTCTTAGCGACGGTGTGGGCTGCTGTAGCCGTAGTAAGTAGGTCGATAATACCTACGATAGTCTGTATGCCCTCATAGAGTTGTATAAAGCCGTCAACGATACCCGTTACCGTCTGCCAGGCGTTACCGTTACCCTCCAGGGCGTTTGTGATACTCTCTACACCACTACCAATACCCTTGATACCTCCCCAACCTTGCTGCAAAGTATCGAAAGAAGATACGCACTGCCTTTGCCATTTCTCATAAACGGCTATCATGCCCTCTATCTCCTTTTTCTGATCTGACGATACAGGGTTGCGGGTATCATTCATCAGGTTATTAAGTTCCTGAATACGCTTTTTCAGTTCGTCAAAACCAATACTGCGTATCTTAATAGTCTGCTCGCGTCCTTGCAAGCTATTGATACCCGCGATCTCTCTTTGCATACCGGGCAACTCTGTACTAAGTTGCAAAACCCGTTTCTTGGCTGTCAGATCGTCTATAATTCTCTGCGTCTTTAGTATCTGGTCTGCATCTTCGTGCTGCTGTTGCTCTGTATAGAAAGATATAGCCGTATCAATGTCCTTTAGGTTGTTGGTAGATGTAGGCAAATTCATCTTATCGCGTGCCTGATCCCATGCGGTCTGTAGCTTGTTGAGGCTGTTAATACCTTTCTGGGCAAACTCGCGCTGTGCTTCATCACCGCTATTAAGCAAGCGGTTATAATATGATAGTTTGGCGTTAAGCTGATCGTACGTTTTAATCTCATCGTCACGTAACGCTGCTATACTTGTGTCCTCTAATACCTGGCGGGCCTCTTCTGTCTTACGTATCTCTTCGTCGATACCTGCGATAGATTCAGCGTTGGCCGTCTGTTTCTGCTTACGTAAGTATTGCAGTTTCTTATCGTAATCGTCCAGGCTCTTTAACTCTTCGGGCACGGCCATACCATCCTGTAGCATCTTAAATGCTTCTACGGCATCTTCGGCGGCTTTCTTAGCCTGGGTTAAAGTCTGTATGCGTGCTATGTCGGACTTATCGGTTTTCTCGATCTCTTGCTGATAGTACGAAACGTTGTTAGCCAGGTCTTTGTAGGACTTGGCATTTTCTACCAACTGCAAATCTTTCTTGCCGTCTTTACTCTTATTACCACTGCCACTACCGCTACCGCCTGCCAGACGATTACCGCCAACGATAGGCTTATTTGCCTCGGCTTGCTCCGCTGCAAATTGGGCCTCAACTTTCTTTGTCTCGGCTTCGTTGGCTTTCATCCTTTCTTCTATGGCCCTTAACGCCGGGCTGCTCGATACGTTAGTACCGCTGTAGAGTTTCGCGCCCTGCTCTGAAAAACGCCACTTACCATCATTGCCAACACTACCGTATCGGCTGTTTCTATAAGTGCCGTCCTTGATTTCATCACCCGCGTTAGCGTGCCGGGCGTTCTTATTGGCATCGTCTTGTATAGCCGTCTGGGTCTTGGCGTATTCATCGGCCAACGTAATTTGTTTACGGTACAATTCTGTTAGCTGCGCCATACGTGCCGCTGCCTTTGCCCTACGGCTGAAAGCCTCTACGACTGCATCAGTATTACCACTAAAGATACTTTCGGCATCAGACACACCACCTATCTTTAGTTTCAGTTCGTCAAACGCGGCCTGGTTATTCTTGATCCAGGCTACCTTTTCCTGTTCCTTGCTAAGTGCTTTCCAACCCTCTTTAAGTTGTTCGTACTTAGCCATCAGATCACTATAGGTAGATTCCAGGGTATTATCATACGCCTGTTTAACGCTGTCGGCTGATTCTCCGAAATCCTGTAACCCGTCGGCGGCTCCGGCTGCTGCATCACCCACACCGTCAAATGATCCGGCCAACTTTGCTACGATCACGCCCAAAGCTGTTAGGGCTATGCCTATACCTGTAGCGGCCATCAGTCCGCGTATAGCTATTTTCAGGGCTACGGCTTTAGTGGCTGCGCTCCTGAAAGAATTAGCCATTACGTGGGTAGCGGCTGCAACGCGGCGGGAATTAGTGCCAAACAGGGCGTACACCGCAATAGTTCGATACATTGACTTTGAGGCCAAAGCCTGGGCAATATGTAGCTGACTAAAAGCACGCGACAAAGTAACAACCGAAACGGCGGTCATACCTAACTGACTGCTGAAATTCAATACGGGCTGAATACCACCTACTGCACCTGCTATGTAGTCAGTGTATTGGCCCCATTGGTTTTTCATCATTTGCAGTTTAGACGCGTTGGTGCTTGCCATATCTTCGTAGGCTTCTGCCATCGTACCCGCGCTATCATCAAGTACCTTGATATTCTCTGCAAATTTTTCTGCCATCTGGCCTGTCAGTCCGTTAACCAGACGCAAAGCCTCTGCACGGCCAAACAACTTAGCGTAAACGGATTCTTTCAATTCACCCGTTTTAGCTGTATAGGCCGTTATGGTCTTATCAAGTTCCATTAGGAAATTACGGAAACCACCTGCTGCCTTGATAGATGCTGCATTAAACGAAATACCCATAGCCTCTGCCATCTTCTGGCTCTTACTACTCTCTTTCGTTAATGCAGTCAGTACGCTTGCAAGCTGTGTCGATACTTCGGCGGTATTACCCGTTACGCCCGTTAACGTACTCATTACGGCCAACATTTCAGTAAAAGATACGCCCAACTGCGCTGCCTGGCCTGTCACTGACGGCAAAGCGGCTGCAAGTTGTTCAAACGACGTTACGCCATTCTTGGCCGTAAGCTGTATCTTATCCTGTATGTCCTGGGCTGCGTTCCATTCAAGCCCGTAGTTTTTGATAATGGTAGATGTTACCTTAACAACTTCGCCAACGTCTGCTATACCTCCTACGGCTGATCGTGCGGACGCTTCAAGGTAGCTAATCCAATTATCTTCTGGTACACCGTTACTGATAACCTGATACAAGCCATTTGCCAAAGCATCACGGGCCATTGGGATAGTCTTAGACAATTCGGCTACCTGGCCTTTAAGTTTATCAAAGCCTGCTGCATCTTTACCCGCCATCGTATTAGCGGCTTTCATAGCTGCGCCAAAACTCTGACTTTCGGCTGTAACGTTGTTAAGTGTACCCGTAAGCTGCGAAACGGCGTTGGTTACGTTCTGTAGTACCTGTACGGATTGGTTATAGTTCAACAGGGTATCGCGTAATTTAGCTGCGCTACCCTTTGCCCTATCCATGACTTGGCGTAGATCGCTAACTGACGTGGTGGCGGTTACGATCTGGTCTTTGCCATCAACAGATATTCGTACGTTAAATTTTACCTCTTTTGCCATTTCCTTACTGCTGTTTCTTTCGGGTTCTGTAAATCAGCAAAACAGGCATCTATCGTATAAAAGCAAACGTTTTCCTAATCCTTATCTTTATGTATTCGTGCCATCAACGCTTCAAATCGTGCTTTACTTTCGTCTTTGCCTATAATCGGCTTGTTAAGTTGCTTCTTTTCCCAGGGGAATATAATAACCTTTTCAGGTGTTATCTTCTTTTTAGTATGCGGCTGTAGCAATACGGTTGCCGCTAATCTCATACGGCCCCAGGCATCCTTATAATCTGCGTCCTCTTTTTCGCTATACGCTTTATAGACGTGTTCAAACTCTGTAGGTGTCAAACGGCAAAAATCATTGTATGACAACTTGATTAGGCCCAACGCTATGCCCAATACGTCGTAAATGCCTATTTGCTTCTCTTGGTTCTTTTTTTTTCTTCGCTATCCGGCTTTTTGTCGCCATTAATAGACTGCTCCCATGCGGTCATAGCGTCGGGGTCGATGCTATCCGCAAACTCCATCAGGCTTAGATTAAATTCTACACCATCAGCGGCGCAAGCCGAAACGATGCAGCACCACAGATACGTACAAATGTCGGTAAACCCGCCATCCATTTCTGTAGCCTCTTTGCCTGTCTCTTGCTTAAAGCGAAGCATAGCCCCCATAGTCTGCCTACAGGGGTATGCCTTGCCGTTAATTGTAATCTCTACTTTCGCCATGATCGTAGGAATTATTCGCCTGCCTGTGCCTTGCCAGGATATACGGTTGGCTCTCCGTCGCTCTCTAACTGAATAGAGTAGGTGGCATCATCCTGGGCGGGGCTTGTCTCCTCGATTGAGGTAATAATGAAATTACCAGAAACATAAGGTGTAGCGTCGCCCTCTCGCTCATAAGCTAATACGGCTACGCTCTGGCCCGTACCCCACTTAGCGGCGATCTCGGTAAATCCGTTCTCGGTCTCACCATAGAAGCGCAAGCCCTCTGCACTGATAGAGATAGAAAGGCCGGTAACGCCCTTGCCTTTCCACAATCCGGCTGAATAACCGTTAGCTGCTGCGGGCTTAACGGCTCTGTCCTTAGTCTCACTATTGAAAGTGATAGTGTGGGTGGTGCAATGACCTACGGCCTTACCGCCAACACTTAACAGGATGTCGCTACCATTAACGTAGCCAGAAGTTGGTTTAGTCATAATCCTAATTTTTTAAATTCGTTGAAATTCTTAAATCTGAACACTAAAAGTTAATCCTTGTACGTAAGCATCATCTTCGTAGAACTCTTCACCGTCTGATAGATAACAACTGCGCATAGCCAAACCTGATTTCTCGGCCTGTACGTTATCCAGGGCGGCGCGTACCGCCTCTGCCAACTCTATGCTTTGTTCGTAGGTCTTACCATAGCAATTAATTTCTATCATAGCCTTATCTGCACCCGGTACACCCGTCTTAACGGGGTTGTGATCCAGACGCGCCCGGCGATAGGCTACGTATGGCAACGTGGCTTTATCTGTCACTACGGGGAAAACCTTTGTAGCGATTCTTTTTACGTCGGCATCCTTAGTAAGTATGTCACGTATGATAATACCCGCGCTTAATGATGTCTTTGCCATACTCCTATTAGTTTATAAATCCGCATTTCTTAGCCACCTTTTCTACGGCTACATTCACTTCTTTTCCTAAATCGGTTTCTACCGTCCTATTCATTTCGGGTGTAGCCTTTTCAAGAAATCTGTACGACGGCATCCGCTTCGTTGGTATTCCATCCTTACGTATGGTTTCCGTCCAATAGCGGGTCTTACCGCTTCTGTGCGATCCGTAGATACCGTGTTTGATACGTACTTTCTTACCGCCTCGCTGACGATAGTTAGTACCCTCTTCTGCCCACATCAGGATAGGTTTTTTAAAGCCCTGGCGGTTTTCGTGCATAGACTTCTCGCCCTGTCCTTTCATAGTGGCCCGGTGTGCCTTGACGGTAATCAAAAAGCCACCACCCCGGCTATAAATGTGGCTGCGTATTCCCTTATCCCAATCCGATTTATTACCCTTTACCTGCAAGCGTGTTGCGTGTAGGCTCTTACGGGCAATGCCTAATACTTTCTTTGCCTCGGCTCTATACGCACGTTTCAAAGAGTTACGTAGCTGCTTCGGGTTCATTTCCCTTGTTAGCTGCGCCAAATCCTTTACTTCTGCCTGATCGGGTTGCATACGCTGAAATTACGGTTATTCGTTCACTCTGTCACAAATCAGGGTCTTAAAACCTCTATCTAAGTTGGGTATGATGTTCGTTACGGTGTACAGGTTCCCACCTAACTGCTGTACGCGCCAATTCTCGCTGATCGTGTGTACGTCCCTTATATTGAACTCTACGCGATAGTCCGGGAAATGCTCACCTACTTCTTCACTACGGTTTCCCGTATGCTTCACCCGTTCCGCGTGTACGGTTACGGTTTCCTGCCAGGTGTCCACCTCTTCGCCAAAGTCGTTTTCAGCCTTTACAGGCTGCAACAGCTTTAGTTTATACTTCATCCGTCCCGCTATCATCCTTAACCAATTTTCTGAAAGGCTTAATTATAGCCTGTAGTGAATTTGCCACCTCCGGCATGATCGTTTGGGCGTTTGATTCGCGTTGGTTATACCAATGGGCACCTAACATCATAATTGCCTGTTGCAATTCGGCGGGAAACTCACCGTCTCCCATTTCCGTTAATTCTGCCTCGGTGCGGTTGGTAGCCCTGATAACGTGACCTGTAGCACTCTTTAGAAGATGCTCCAGATACTTATCATCGTCCGCGAAATCATCAGCCTTTACGTGCTGCTTGAAAAGTGCCAAATCCACTACGTTAGCCATAACCTAAAACTCTGATATGTTACACAATCCTTTACGCGCTCTTAGACAGGCTGCTAAATGCCTCCTGACGCAATACGGAAATAGCGTAGTCGGTATTAAGCACGAAGTCGATAGCGTTCTTACGGGCCTGGCTGTATGGATCAACGATAAACACCATGTCACCAAACAAGCCCTGCGGGGCGTACTTAAACGCGCCAAAGCGTATCGTGCCCTCCGGCACATGGCTCGTTGTAAACACAGGCACGCCATTGATCTTGCCGTCCTTGATGATGGCCTCATTTGCGCCCTCCCACTTGGGGGTAGATTCCAAAAGGCCCTTCATACCCTCGTTCATCACATAGCAGATGTTATCGGCTATGATGTCGGTATCAAGTACGACGGTCTTAGCCTTGACGATCTCTGCCAGGGTAGGAACATCACCCGTATAGGTCAACTTATTCTTGGCCTTGAGGTTGACAAACGGGCCTACCAGGTTAGTTGCGCCCGTTACCTTAGTCTCGCTAAAGGTAATCTTATTCATCAGGGCGGCAACTGCTACAGGCATATACTCTGTAGCTACCAACTGAATAAGGTTGTCGGTCTCATTCAGGGCCTCACGTGTAACAGGCACGGCGATGCCGATACGCTCCGGCTTGGCGATCAGCTTGTTTACGGGTATCTTGGTATCGCCCAGGGCTGCGCCCTCATCGTTGATAGTAGCCTCGAAAGCCTCTACTACAGGCCACTGGTGATTACCTTTAAGCCCGGTAAGAAGCGGCATACCGATAGCCGAAAGAATGGTCTTTGGGTACAGCGGCTTAACGATGTCGTGGGTAGTCAGCCCTGACGGGTTAGTACCTGCAAGCCCGTTGGCGTAGGTCGAAGCGTTACCGCCAAAGTCGGCTGCTACGGCACGGGCAATCTTCAACTCAAATCGCTTGCCCTGCGCCAGACACTCGCGCATTTTAGCGTTAGCGTCCTCGATATCCTCCTGACGCATAACGGCGATAGTCTGCGTGTTGGCCTTAATCTTGGTCTCCAAAATATCCAACTCGCGGAAAAGTTGCTTACGCTCTCCCTGCTCGGCCTCTGTAAATGCCTCGCGCTCCTTGTCGTTTTCGAGATTCTGCGCCATCTCGTTAAGGCGGCCTTTGATAGCGTCTATGCGCTCGTAGGCTTCACGAAAATTAAATTTCTCCTTCATTTTGCAGAAACTATTAAATTAAACAATATGCCACCTTAAACGGTATGGCTAATTCTCTCTCTAATCTCACGGATCGCCTCACGTTTCTTTGCAAGGTCAATCGTCTTAGGCTCCTGGGGTGTCTTTGGCTTTTCGTCGAAAACTATACCCGCGTCCTCCAATTCACGCTTTGTTACGTTGGTCTGCTCAAAGGCGGGCTTTGGCGTAATGGTAAAATCGTAAACGTTATCAATACGCTTAACGTGGCGCAACAGGATTTCTTCGCCATCTTCGGTTTTCTCACCCGTCTTTTCGTAGCTAACGGCGTTCTCGCTGTCCTCTTCATCTGTAGAGTAGATGAACGAGCAACCCGTAATATCGCCGCGTGCGATCAATTCCAGGGCCTTATCACCGTCAACGGTCTTAGGCATTTCACACCAGAACTTAACGCCTACGTTGTCGATCTCATACTGCAAAGTACCCTTGCCGTTCTTACTACGGCCTAAGATCAGTTGGCGATCATGGAACATTGTTAGCATGATGTCGCAAGCGTCCAACGTCTCACGGGTAATACAACCCGGCTCCAGGATTTCGTAGTAAACGCCTACCCACCAATCAAGCAAAAGACGGCTACGTACGCCAAACTTCAAAGCGTAGCCCTCGATAATGCGGCTTTCGCCTCCCTCTGACGCTTCGCGGACTTTCAGTTGTACTTCAAATCCGACGGCTCTTTTGTTAATCTTCTCCATTGTTGTTATTACTTTTAGATGCTGCGCCCTTAGTGATCTTCTCACTATCCAACGCTGCAAGGTTTGTCGAACATAATACGGTGTCGCCACCATCAACTAACGGCTGATTCTCTATGCGTCGCCAATCGTTAATTGTATAGATGCCGCTTTCGATAGTCAGCTTTTGGTACTTCGCCATTGATTCCAGATCAAGCGAATAGATGCCCTTACGGTCAAACTTGAAAATTCGTTTGCAGCAATAAGACTGCGGTATAAGTTTACGGGTAAACTCTGCCTCAATCCTTTTCAGGATCGGGTCAAGTGTCATAGACAGGTAGGCTACGTTAGCCATTTCTGCCGATTTGTAGTTATTGCTTGTATCGTCGAATACAAACGACGGATGCACGCCAAAGAAACGGCAAATCTCACGTACCGTAAATTTGCGGCTCTCCAAAAACTGCA
>Ga0326514_10000403_pt1 | contig 29644 bp, 45 predicted proteins | sample 3_2548_0518_D_FD_203653 | JGI IMG/M metagenome (GOLD analysis project Ga0326514, IMG submission 203653) | Bovine rumen microbial communities from UC Davis, California, United States - 3_2548_0518 | ecosystem: Host-associated > Mammals > Digestive system > Stomach > Rumen | place: USA... | reverse complement strand
TGGGAAAAAATCTTAGAATCGGGCGCCGATGCCCCATATAGGAGAAAAAATGATTTACGGAATTGATAGGCTCAAGTACAAACTCGAGCTAAAGCGCGACAGAGTGCTGACAAGGTACAGATACTACGACATGAAGCACTTTGCAAAGGATATGCAGATCAGCACGCCGCCGGAACTTCAGTGGTGGATGTCCACTCTTGGCTGGTGTGCGACAGCTGTCGATTCACTCGCGGATAGACTCGTCTTCAGGGAGTTTGCAAACGACAACTTCAACCTCAACGAGATCTACGCCATGAACAACCCTGATGTGTTGTACAGAGCGGCGATACTCGGAGCGCTCATAGGCTCTTGCGACTTCATCTATATCAGCTTTGACAATGATGGCTATCCGGTCATGCAGGTCATTGATGGTATGAATGCGACCGGAACCATTGATCCTGTGACAGGAATGCTTCAGGAGGGCTATGCGGTCCTTGAGCGCGATGTGTATATGCATCCGACAATGGAAGCCTACTTCCTTCCTGGCAAAACGGAATACTACAAGGCAGGGAGCAGAGGCGTGACGGTCATTGAGAACGATGCGAAGTATCCGCTCCTCGTGCCTATCATCTACAGGCCGGACGCAACGAGACCGTTCGGGCGCTCGCTGATCAGCAGAGCCTGCATGAGCATAGTGGACAGTGCGATGCGTACAATAAAGCGCTCGGAGCTCTCTGCAGAGTTCTACAGCACCCCTCAGAAGTACGTGCTCGGCACAGATCCGGGAGCTGAGCCTCTCGATAAGTGGGCATCCGCTATGAGTACGATGCTCGAAATCACGAAGGATGAGGATGGAGACAAGCCTACTGTTGGTCAGTTCAGCCAGCAGAGCATGGCTCCGCATCTTGAACAGCTCCGGATGTTTGCGTCACTCTTCGCAGGTGAGACCGGGCTGACCGTTGAGGATCTCGGCTTTGCATCTGGCAACCCTGCAAGCTCTGACGCTATCAAGGCATCACATGAGAACCTGAGGCTCAAAGCAAGGGCGGCACAGAGGTCCTTCGGCAGCGGCTTCCTCAATGCCGGTTATCTCGCTGCCTGCGTTCGTGACAAGAGAAGCTATGACCGCAGACAGTTCTATCTGACAGAGGCTAAGTGGGCACCTGTCTTTGAACCGGATTCGGCAGCAATGTCAGGTATCGGTGATGCGGCTATCAAGCTCCAGCAGTCATTCCCGGATTACTTCACAGAAGAGAAGCTGAAGGACCTGTTAGGAATATAGATAACACTGTTACGGTACTGCTCCGGTTAAAGCAGGGAGGTGTTTATGGACGAAGAAAAACTGCGTCAGCAACTTGCCGAAGCAATTGAGGCTAACCCTCAAATGTGGGAGCAGGTGCTGAAGCTCGACTCAGGTGCTGGCACTTATGCGGAGGTCAATGACATTGCGGCCTTCTTAGGCGACACGATAGCGGATGAGCTGATAAAGGCATATAGTCCCGAACTTCTCGAGGCTTATATGCTTGCAGGCCATGACCTTGTGTCACTGTTTGCAGAGACAGCGCAAAGGAACCTTAATGATGCAGCAGGCATCGGCGTGAGCCCGATGAAGACCAAGCCGCCAAGAGCAAGGATAAGCAACCTTGCGGAGGAATTAAGCACGGTCGACCCCGATATGCTTCCGGAGGAACTAACGAACGTGATCCCGCCGGAAGTTCTTGCGATGGTTGATGCGATAGTTAAATATAATGCGGACTTCCAGGCAAAGGCAGGACTCAAGCCGATAATAAAGCGCACATGGTCGGGCAGTTATCCAAGCCACGACACGAAGCATACAGACTGGTGCCACGACTTGGCAGGTGAGTATGCTTATGGCACCGAGCCGAAGAACGTATACGCACGTCATAAAGGCTGTCGGTGCAAGGTCGAATACTTCCCTGACAAAAACGCGCAGGGACGTATCACGGCACTTGCAAAGGGCGAGGTCGATGTGAACGGCGTGCTGTGGAACACAAGACCGGAGACGCTTGAGAAGAGATTAAGAAAAGCAAGACAGAATTAACAATGGAGGTAAGGGATGGACGTCAGATACGGACGCCAAGATCCCACGACTTCCGTTGTACTTCCTTACACCGAGTCTCTCGGCGAGAGAGCAATAAGCCTGTACAAGGACACAGGACGCACGCCACAGCCCTGGCAGGAAGCGCTTGTGTATGACATGAGGGCAATTGATGAAGAGGGGCTGTTCGCTCATTCAAAGTTCGGTTATGAAGTACCAAGACGAAACGGCAAGGGCGAGATCCTGACCATCATCGAACTGGATGACCTCTTTGCCGGACGCAAAGTGCTGCATACGGCTCACAGAGTAACGACATCATCCTCCGCATCGTCGAGGCTTGCGAAACTGCTCAACGCTATGGGCTATAAAGAGGAGCAGAGAATCAAGCCTGGCGAAACTTATGACAAGGCATATACCTATTTGAAGACTATCGGCCTTGAGAAGATCCGGCTCCTTGATACTGACGGTTCGGTGGACTTCCGGACGAGAACGGCAAAGGGCGGTATCGGTGAAGGCTTCGATACTCTCGTTATTGACGAGGCACAGGAGTACACCGATGATCAGCAGAGCGCGCTGCAGTACGTTGTGTCTGACAGCGCTAACCCTCAAATCATTCTGTGTGGTACTCCGCCGACAATAGTCTCATCGGGAACGATATTCCCGAAGCTGAGAGCCGACTGCATCGCAGGTAAGACCGAAGGCACCGGCTGGGCTGAATGGTCGACAGAGCATATGGCAGATGTCAATGATGTTGACCTCTGGTACGAATGCAACCCCGCTATGGGGTATCAGCTGTCAGAGCGCAAGATAAAGGCTGAGGACAAGAGCGATGAGCTCGACTTCAATATTCAGCGACTTGGCTACTGGTCAAAGAGCAACCTCAAGTCGGAGATCTCGCTGACAGAGTGGGAAGGCCTCAAGTGCGAGAAGGTTCCGAAGATCTCCAAGCGCTTGTATGTCGGCATCAAGTTCAGCAAGACATCCGCATCGGTGGCGGTCGCATCCAAGACCGATGATGACCGGATATTCTTTGAGGCTATTGACTGCCAGTCATTGCGGACGGGCAATGCCTGGATAGTCAGACTGATGAGCGCTATGAAGCCTGAAGCCATCGTCATTGATGGCTCGGGTGCTCAGAACGTCCTCAAGGCCGACCTTGAAGCGGAACACATCAAAGGCATTATATTGCCGACCGTCAAGGAGATAGTTGTGGCAAATGCCAAGTTTGAGCAGCTTATGTACGCTCAGGAGATATGCCACATGGACCAGCCATCGCTGAAGCAGGTCGCAACCAACTGCGAGAAGCGTGCGATAGGCGCTAACGGCGGTTTCGGCTACAAAGCGCAATTCGACCAGATGGAGATAGGGCTTCTGGACGCTTGCATCCTTGCGATATGGCAATGCTCGGAAAGTAAGGAAAAACGAAAACAAAGAATAAGTTATTAAGGCGGGCAATACGGCTCGCTTTTTTAATAAACAATTTTACGTGACTACAACGGTTAAGAGTGGGAGGACAACATGGCAGAAGATAGAACATTCACTCAGGAAGAAGTGAACAAACTTGTTGGACAGGCAAGACTCGAAGGAAAAGAAGCAGGACGCAAAGAGTTTGAAGGGTGGGTGTCACCCGATGAGCTCAGCAAACAAGTGACAGGGCTCAATGATCAGCTCAAAGTCCTTGCGGACGAGAAAACGAGTCTTCAGGCACAGCTTACAGAGAAGGACGGGCAGATCGCAAAATACGAGACCGCCTCGGTAAAAACGAAGATTGCGAGAGAGTTCGGTCTTTCATATGAAGCAGCAGAATTTCTGAAGGGCGAAACGGAGGATGACATCCGTCAGAGCGCCGAGAGCCTCAAGGGAATAGTAGGAAAGGCTTACACGCCACCGGTATTCAATCCTGACCCTGCACCGAGCGGGGACAAGACAGCCGCTGCGTGGAGCAAAATGGCAAAAGATCTATTTGAATAAGGAGAAACAACAATGGCAAATAAGACAGCAGCTGGCGCTAATTTCCCAGCAGAACTCGTAGCTGAAATGTTCAGCGCAGTACAGGGCCACTCCGCACTCGCTAAACTGAGCGGCGGAAGACCTATCCCATTTAATGGTGAGACAACAATGGTATTCTCCATGAACGGAGAGGCTTCGATCGTAGGTGAGGGAGCAAACAAGCCAGCAGGCGATGCTTCCGTAGCACCTAAGACAATCAGACCGGTCAAGTTCGTATATCAGCACAGAGTAAGCGATGAGTTCGTTTACGCTTCGGAAGAAGGCAAACTGAACTACCTCCAGACATTTGCTGATGGATTCGCAAAGAAGATCGCTCGCGGTCTCGACATCGCTGCAATGCACGGAATCAACCCTGCAGACCTCGCAGACGCTTCCTTCAAGGCTACAAACAGCTTTGACGGTCAGGTAACAAACGTAGTTACATATGCAGCTGCAAATGTTGATGCAAACATCGATGCAGCTATCGCAACAATCACAGCAGCAGATCGTGAAGTCAACGGTCTCGCTCTTTCGCCTACAGCAGGTTCCGCACTTGCAGCAATCAAGGTCAACGGCGTTGCTCAGTATCCTGAGTTCAGATTCGGACAGAACCCTGACGCATTCTACGGCATGGGCTCTGATGTAAACAGCACTGTATCCGTAACAGGAACTGCTTCCGGTTCGGACACAGACCACGTTATCGTTGGTGACTTCGCTAATGCTTTCAAGTGGGGCTATGCAAAGGACATCCCTCTCGAAGTAATCGCTTACGGCGATCCTGATGGACTGGGCGATCTCAAGAGAACGAACGAAGTAGTTCTCAGAGCAGAGGCTTACATCGGCTGGGGCATCCTCGATCCTGCAAGCTTCGCAAGAGTTAAGGCGTAATCATGCTTTACCGTAACGAGAAGACCGGCGTAGTTATTGACGTTGAGTCGGTTCTCGGCGGAGATTGGAAGCCGGTCGAAAAGAAGAAGGCCGCAGAGGAACCGAAACCGAAAAAGGCCAAAAGGAGCAAGTAATGGACTACGCAACAACAGCAGACATCGAAATCCTTTGGAGGCCAATGACACAGGATGAGCAGCAGCGTGCTGAAGCACTTATACCGATAGTATGCGACTCCCTGAGAGTGGAGTTCATCAAAGCGGGTAAGGACCTCGATGCGATGATAGAGGCTCAACCGGCACTCGCTTCCGTAGCGAAGTCGGTAACTGTGGATGTTGTTGCAAGGACGCTAATGACTTCAACTGATTCAGAGCCAACAACTCAGTTTGCTGAGTCAGCACTTGGGTACTCCGTCTCCGGTACATACCTTGTACCGGGCGGAGGCCTTTTTATAAAGAAGTCAGAGCTTGCAAGGCTTGGCCTCAGAAGGCAAAGAATCGGGGTGATTGATTTATGTCCAGACTTAAAGGAATAACGATCACTCTTTACGATAGGGCTCAAACGGGCACAGACCCACTTAACAAGCCGATATACGCAGAAACGCCTGTACAGATAGGCAACGTGCTTGTTGCTCCGGTCGAATCGACTGAGCAGCTTGAAACGTACACGCTGACGGGACGCAGAGCGGTATATCAGCTTGGAATACCAAAAGGTGATACACACGATTGGACAGCTGGCAAAAGGGTCAGCTTTTTTGGTGCTGATTGGCGGATCATAGGCATCCCGACCGAAGGCATCGAGAGCATGATCCCGCTTGACTGGAACAAGAAGGTACAGGTCGAAAGATATGAGCAAGGTTGATTTCAAGTTAAACAGCGCGGGAGTGAGGCAGCTGCTTCGCTCGCCTGAGGCGTTGAACGTGGTCAAGGACTACGCATACTCCATCAAGAACAGAGCGGGCGAAGGATACGAAGTTACATGGATGGCAGGAAAGACGAGAGTCAACGCTTCCGTTGCCGCAATGACAGCTGAAGCCCGCAGAGATAACTATGAACACAACACACTGCTCAAGGCCAGAGGAGGTGGCAAATGATAGAAAAACTCATACTTGACTACCTCAGCGAACACCTTGAGGTATTTGTCGGAATGGAAGCACCGGAACAGGTCACAAACTACGTGATCCTGGACAAGACCGGAAGCAGCCGAAGCAACCACATCACAACAACGTCCATTGCGCTTCAGTCCTATGGCGCTTCGTTGTACGAGGCTATGGTGCTGAACGCAGAAGTCGAAGAAGCGATGGAAGGCTTGCTGGAGCTTAACCAGATCGCAAGGGTCGAGCTTGAAACAGATTACAACTTTACAAACACAGCCACAAAGCAGTACCGCTGGCAGGCTGTGTATCAGATTACTCACTATTAGGAGGCAATAAATGGCAAATACAGCAGGAAATGTCAGCGCAGGAAAGCCGGCGCTTAACGGTGCTGTGTACAGAGCTGCTGCCGGGACAACACTGCCAACAGATGCTACAACAGCACTTGCGGCAGACTTCAAGTGTCTCGGATACTGCAGCGAAGATGGTCTCACTAACTCCAACTCCCCATCCTCGACAAACATCAAGGCTTGGGGCGGTGACACAGTGCTGACCATTCAGGAAGAGAAGGAAGACACATTCCAGTGCACACTAATCGAGGTCCTCAACGTTGAGGTACTCAAGGCTGTGTACGGAAGCGCAAATGTCACCGGAACTCTTACTGGCACGAATGGTATCGCTATCACGGCTAACTCCAAAGAGCCGGAAGCGGGCGTATGGGCAGTCGACATGGTCATGAACAGCAACACGGTCAAGAGAGTCGTTATCCCTAACGGCAAGATCAGCGAGCTTGGTGACATCAGCTACACCGACTCGGATGCTGTTGGCTATCAGGTCACCATCACGGCACTTCCGGATGCAAGTGGCAATACTCACTACGAGTATATTAAGCAGTCCGCATAATGCGGCATGGGAGGAGGTGAACCCATGAAGGCAAAATTAAGTGACGGTTTTGAGGTGGACATCCTCGATGAAGTGATCGATGATTGGGAGTTTCTCGAGGTGCTAACTGGCATTGACGAAGGCGAGACAGGCCTAATAGTCAAAGCGGCAAAGATGTTGCTCGGCAACGAAGGCGTCAAAATGCTCAAGGAACATCTCAGAGACGATTCGGGACGGGTCCACAGCACAGCAATGGTTGACGCGCTCAGGGAGATCATGGAGTCCACTAACGAATCAAAAAACTGATAACCCTCGCCAGCATGATCCGATTCGATGAGGACGCACTTATCTGCGACCTTGCGGAAACGTATCACATATATGACTACAGGTCGCTTCCGGTCAAACTGGTTGCGACCTTGTCAGCTGGTCTGAGGGATGACTCACGAATAAAACTCAAGGCGGCAGGATCTCCGGCTGACCTTGAGACCATCATACTCTCCGTAATAGCTGACAACCTTACACTGCTTCGTGCAGGTATGAGCAAGGACAGCACAAAGCCGTTCCTGTTCACGGATGCGCTTAACGGAGAGGACAAAAAGGAACAGCGAATCGGCTTCAATTCCGTAGAGGAGTTTGAGGCCGCACTAAAACGAATCAGAGGAGAATAACATGGCAGGAACAACACTCGGCACGGCATATGTGCAAATTGTTCCATCCGCACAAGGTATCAAGGGCTCGATAACCAATCTGCTTGGTGGCGAGGCAAAGACAGCGGGAGCGACATCGGGTAAGTCACTCGGTGCCAACATCGTATCCTTTGCAAAGAAGGCTATCATAGCAGGAGCCATCGGCAAGACTGTAATGGCAGCGCTTAACGAGGGCGCTGCGCTTCAGCAGTCATATCTCGGTGGTCTCGACACGCTCTACGGCGATGCGGCTGACAAGGCAAGAGAATACGCAAGGGCTGCATCAGAAGCGGGCATCTCGATGAACACGTTCTCGGAACAGGCGGTATCGTTCGGAGCCGCACTGAAGAGCGCATACGGTGGAGATACCACAAAAGCCATAGACGCGGCTAATCAGGCGATACTCGATATGGCTGACAACTCCGCAAAGATGGGCACTGACATTGAGAGTGTTCAAATGGCATACCAGGGGTTTGCCCGTGGGCAGTACGTGCTTTTGGACAATTTAAAGCTCGGCTACGGAGGGACTAAGACAGAGATGGAGCGCTTGCTCGCAGATGCCGAAGCGTTCTCGGGTGTACATTACGACATCGATAATCTCGGTGACGTGTATAACGCTATCCACGTTATACAGGAGAATTTAGGGCTCGCAGGAGTGGCGGCTGACGAAGCGGCAACTACCTTCAGCGGTTCATTCAATGCGATGAAGGCGGCGGCTCAGAACTTCTTGGGCAGTCTCACGTTAGGTGAGGGAGTCAGCGAGGCAATGAGTCAGCTTGTGACATCAGCGAGCACGTTCTTCTTCGGCAACTTCCTGCCGATGCTCGGCACGTTGATAGCACAGCTTCCGGGCGCGATATATACGTTCCTGCAGCAGGGTCTGCCGATACTTGTATCGAATGTCACATCGCTTATATCGAGCCTTACATCATCAATATCGAGCGTAGCAAACAGCCTTACCGCTGAGAAGGTACAGGCTTGGGCACAGACCACACTTCCGAAACTGATGGCGGCGGGTGCAAAACTCATCGGTCAGCTCGCGGTATCGCTCCTGAGGAATATGCCGAAGGTGGTATCTGCTATCGGTAAGATAGGCGCTGCAATAGTACGCGGTCTTGGCTCGGCTCTGTGGGGCAAGGTCAAGGCAGCAGCTGAAGGCATCAAAGAGAGATTCCTGGCACCGATCGAGAGCGCAAGAGACAAAGTCAAAGCCGTACTCGACAGGATCAAAGGATTCTTCCCGCTCCACATCGGCAACATATTCAGTGGGCTGAGGCTTCCGCACTTCAGTGTATCGGGAGGTCAGGCACCGTGGGGTATCGGCGGCAAAGGCTCGATGCCACACTTCTCTGTATCTTGGTACAAGAAGGCTGAAGCCGCACCGTATATGTTCAAGGGTGCCACACTCTTCGGAGCAGGTGAGGCAGGTGACGAGGTGCTCTACGGCAGGAAAGCCCTGATGAAGGACATCGCAGCGGCAACAGGCGGTAACGGCAACGGACCGCAGATAACGAACAACATCACCATCAACGGAGCGTCAGATCCGCTTGAGACAGCAAACATGATAGTCAAGCAGATGCACATACAGTTGAGGACGGCATAATGGCAAAATCAAGCAAGCCAACAGGATTAAAAATAACACGCGACGGCAACAAGTTTGTCTGTGAGTGGAAGCAACCAAGTGGCGGATACGAAAAGCAATATTTCAAGGCTACGACCCTCGGTTCAGTTGAGGTAGGCAAGTCGACCGAAAAGAAAACTGTTACTATCGACCTGTCTGAAAGACATCCGGTAGGCAGTAAGAAACTGACAGTGTTCAACTTCTCTGTCAAGGGCAAGCAGAAAAACAAGGATATGTCGGATTGGCAGGACATCAAGTCACATGACATCCATCCTCCAAAGAAGCCGTCAGTAAGCAGGGAAGACTCAGGCACTAATAAAACGAAGTTCAGCTGGACGGTGTCGGCTACGGAGGATTCGGCGTGGTTTCCGTTCTACAGAGTCAGCGTATATACAGCGCTGGTCAAGGACTGCACTTATGCACCAAGCTCAGCGCCCAATTCCGTATGGACACTTATAACCACACAGAGTTCATTGTCTGACGGTGCGACAATATCCCGAAGCGGATACAACGCTTCACACGGGGGCTATAAGGCTTCCGGCTACATTGAGTTTACTGAGAGCAGTGCGGTACTGGCAACAGGCAACCACACAAGGATGATGAAGCTCGTAGCGCAGGGATGTGGTGGTGACACTATAGCTTACTCAAGCAGGGTATACGGATCTGCAAAGGAAGCGCAGCAGGGAGATGGCGAAGTCAACGAAACATCCGCAGGATATGACATTGTAGTTAACTGGGATACGGCATATGACAAGTCCTGTCCGATAGACGAGACTACAGTGCAGTGGACAATGGCAAAACCTAACGCGGATATGTCATGTCCAGCGGGAGCATCCTGGACTGACGGAGCAACGATAAAGGATACACCGAATAGCGAGTCCGTCCACATCCAGATAGATCAGGCGCTCGGAGAAGACCAGTGCTTATACACGAGGGTCAACACCAAGCACGACAGCAACATCACTTACGGCGCTGCAAGGCTTCAGAAGGTGGGCAAGCTGAAGTCACCGTCCATCACAGTTACAAGCACCTCGCAGGAGAACCAAACAGTCTCCTTGACTGCTACACAGGCTTCAGAGGTATCGGGTGCAAAACTGGCCATCATCTATAACAAGAACGGCTCGGAGACGATCATAGGACTTCTGAACGGCACTGCTACGACCACACTCAAGTGCCCTGCATGGGCATCGGGAGACACTGTAACATTTGGTGTCCGGGCGGTGCTGCCGAAGTCTTCATCATCCACTACAGATGACGGTGTGACCATCTACACGATTGAGTCATACATGGAGTCAGACCTCATATGGCAGGGAGGAGCAGCGGCAACGGCACCGGGAAGCATATCGCTCTCAAAGTCGGGAGACGATGTACTTGTGAGATGGACCAACAGCTGGTCAGATGCAACCGGCATCGAGCTGTCTTGGTCTGAAAACCCGAATGCATGGGAGTCGACTGATCAGCCGGATACATTCGAGATTGACAATCCATTTATCACATCTTGGAGAATATCGGGTCTTGAGACCGGCACGACATGGTATGTCAAAGTCAGGTCGCTCCACAGTGATGGAAGCACGAAATCATACAGTCCGTTCTCGCCTATAGCCGAAATAAATCTGTCAAGCTCACCGAGCATACCGACTCTTGCGCTGTCAGCTGACATCGTAGCAGTAGGGAAGACATTTACGGCTTCGTGGGAGTACGGCTCGACAGACGGAACGCCGCAGAGCGAGGCACGGATCTATACTTACGATTCGGGCACCTACACTCTTGTAGCAAGAACGAGCACTCAGGAGTATGTGGACCTGACCGCGTGGGATGTACCGGGCGTTTATCAGCTCTGCGTTGAGGTCATATCCGCATCAGGACAAATGAGCGAAAAGAGCGGTTTTGTCGGCATCACTGTCGCAGATCCGGTAACGTGCAGTATGGTCAATTCTCTTGAGGACATCACCGTAACAGATGATGACATGGAGACGAGGACAATAAGAGCCCTGACGGAGCTTCCGCTGACGGCAACAGTCACGGGCGCATCGCTTGGTGGAACGGTATCGCTGACGATAGCAAGGACAGACGCTTATCATTTGGGCAGACCAGATGAGAGCGTTCTGGACGGCTTCAATGGCGAAATAATACTGGACTACACACAGACGGGATCCGCTCAGATATCCATCGACACCGATGACCTTATCGGGTCGCTCGATGAGGGTGGTAAGTATATCCTTACGGCAACAGTCACAGACAGCATCGGACAGTCCGCAAGTGCTTCGGAAGAGTTTGAAGTGCATTGGACAGATCCGGCTCTTATTCCAGAGGGCGAAATGCTGATGGACGTAGACGCAAGGGTGGCGGTCATTACTCCTGTGGCGCCTCAGAACGCACTTGTCACGGATACGATAGATATTTACCGATTATCCGCAGACAAGCCTGTTCTTGTTTATGAAGGCGCTGAGTTCGGTAGTGAATATGTGGATCCATATCCGGCTATCGGAAGACACGGCGGATACAGACTGGTCTACAGAACAAAAGAAAAGAATTATGTAACGGCAAACGGAGAGCTGGCCTTCACGGATCTGCAGGACGATATCCTTGACTGCAAGAAGACTATCATCGATTTCGGTACAGACCGCGTTGAGCTCCAGTATAATATGGACTTCACATCATCGTGGGCGAAGAACTTCGAGACCAAGAGCTTTTTGGGCGGTAGCATCAAAGGTTACTGGCGAGAGGGCGTTACCCGAAGCGGAAGTGTATCGGCGGTAGCGGTACCGGCTTATGACACCGAGATAGTCGAAGCAATGCGAAGGCTCTCTGAATATGTCGGAAGATGCCATGTACGCACACCGGAGGGCTCAAGCTATACGGCTGACGTGCAGTGCCAGGAAGATTGGGCGCATGATCAGGCAGGCAAGATAGTCAGCTTCTCACTCGCGATAACGAGAGTTGACCAGGCGATGGACGGCATGACATACGAAGAATTTATAGGTGAGCAATGAATTGGGCACAAGGCTTCAAAACAGCATATCACGCTACGATAGTCGACCCTGTAACGTGGGCTGACACAGAGCGGTTCGAGATACTTGAGGGGAGCATTAATCGGACAGATACGGGCCTGAGGCAGTCGGCGGACATAAAGTGCATTGACTATCCTTACGGCTCGGACAAATGGGTGCGCTTGTGGATGGATGTGGAACAGGACGGTGGTTCTGACCACATCCCTTTATTCACCGGTCTCACATCGGCACCGGAGAGGAAGATAGACGGATCCTACTCAGAAATGAGTGTCGAGTGCTTTTCGGTGCTGAAACCCGCGCAGGATATGTACCTGCCAAGAGGGTGGTACGCAGCGAAGGGTTTTGTCGGCTCGGAGCAGATAGACGATTTATTGTCGGTCTGTCCCGCACCTGTTGTGATAGAGGAGGGTTCACCAAGACTCGCACAGCACATCATAGCAGAGGATGGCGAGACGAACCTGACGATGATAACCAAACTGCTTGATGCTATCAGCTGGCGGTTATGGGTCGAGGGCGATGGCACCATCCATGTCTGCCCGAAAGCGGACGCTCCTTCAGTGACGTTCTCGTCTCTGACACACGACACGATAGAACCACAGGTCAGCGTTAAGTCAGACTGGTTTGACTGCCCGAACGTATTCAGAGCGGTCACAAACACAGAATCGGCTACGATCTACGATAATGACCCCGACTCAAGGCTGTCCACTGCCAGCAGAGGCAGACAGGTGTGGAAGGAGGAGACTTCCGTAAAGCTGTCAGATAGCGAGTCGCTTGTGACCTATGCGAAGAGGAGACTCAGGGAGCTCCAGAGCGTGGTCACGGAGATAAGCTATGACAGAGCCTTCCATCCTTCGGTGATGCCGTCTGACTTTGTTCGGCTGCATTATCCGGCACAGGACCTGGACGGCTCATATTACGTTACATCGCAGAAGATTAAATTAGATTCGAGCGGATCTACTTCGGAGGAGGTGACAGCCGTATGAGCAATACATTCAAGCTGGTAAAAGAGTTCATGTCCGCTATGAAAGCATCCGAACAGAACAAAACGCAGCCGTATGACACTCAGGGCACAGTCAAACGTGTTGAAGGCAGCACGGCATGGATACAGTTCACGGGTGCTGACAGAGAAACACCAGTGCAAATGACCATAGCTTGTGATGTAGGCGATACAGTACAGGCAAGAATCGGAGGCGGTAGCGCATGGCTGACAGGCAACCTTACCGCACCGCCAACGGACGATAAAAAGGCAAACCAGGCTCTTTCGATGGTCACAACAACAGTGCAGACCATCAAGGAAGAAGTCGAGGAGGCGCTTGAAGAAATGTCTGATGAAGGCTCGGATGTTGAGGATGTAGTTATCCAATACTGTCTGTCAGATTCATCAAGTACGTTCATTCAGTACGGAGACTGGTCAGACACTCCACCAGAGTATGTAAGCGGTAAGTATTATTGGGTGCGCTCCGTTATTCATGACGATGAGGGCAACGAAACGTATGGCACTCCGAGGTACTCACAGGACACGCAACTGAGCGTGGAAACAGACATAGCGTTCAACTCTAACAATAACCACTTTTGGCATGACTCAAGTGGTGCATACGTTACAACGGCTGACAAGAGCTACTCAAGTGGATATGCCACAAGGATAACAACGAACGGCATTCTGCAAAGCTACAATGGCAATCTGCTATCATCGTGGACGGGTTCTGGAATCGGATTTTATGCCGGAGATGGGGATACTGCGGGCAGCAGTACAAAGTTGGCAGACTTCGGCACAAGTGGCATGAATGTCTATGCAAACGGCACAAGCGTGGCATCGTTTGGGTCTGTGGTAAGGCTGGGAGCTACGACAAACGCTTCTTATACGGAAGTCAATGCCACTGGGTTGGATGTCAAGGACACATCAAGCGGCGATACGATCTCGGTAGGTGCGAGCGGTATATCGGGGTTTGTCGGTTCGAATTTCGCTTGGGGTATTGATACATATACGCCTACCGTTGGAACTAATTATGGCATATATATTCGTTCAAAAGCTGGACAGTCAATAACTATAAAAAACAATATTTCCCTAAATGGCACGGTTCACATTGATGCGGTAGAACCGACAACGCTGTTCAATGTTACCTCGATAAGCCTCGACCAGTATGAGGGACTTTCTGGTTCTGGCAACATAGCGGGCTCTACAACGGTGACCAATGGTGGCTATTATCCACTCGGCGTTGTTGGGTTAAGCATCGCAACTGGTGGTGCGTATTCAAGAGGCGCATATCTATCAAACGAATCTACTGGATCGTGCACGGTAAACATACGTGTATATAATACGGGTTCGGGCAGTGTAACAGCCACAGCTTACATATTGTGGGTAGCGGCATAGAGGGAGGCTTGAGTGAAAGAACGACTAATAGCAATATTCAACACGATGCAGAGCATAGAAACGCACGGCAACAGTACGATCCTTATGGCTGACTGCATCAAGGAACTTGCCGTTATTATAGATTCCATACCAAGCGAGGAAAAGAATGGCACAGATACAACAGATTGATATTACGCCATCACGAACAAGGCTCCCAGAGATCTATGCGTCTCAAGGTGACATAGGTCGCATTATTTATTTGCAGATAACAAACCGTGACGAATGGTTTGAACTGGACGGATATGACGTAACGCTTTACGGCATGAAGCCGAGTGGTGAGGAATATCTTGTCAACTGCGAGTATGACGGGCACACGGTCACGGTAGTAACGAATTCCACTATGACCGCAGAAGCTGGGGACATACTGTCAGAGCTGACGATCAGCAAGAACGGACAGGTCATCGGGAGCAAGAACATCAAGGTGTGCATAAAGCAAAAACCTTATACGGAGGCACAGAATGATACAGACTAAAACTGTAGACATAACCCCTATGAAGATAACTTTGCCAGTTATCGAAATGAGCCAGTACGACTTGGGTCGTGAGATCATAATCCACATGAAAGACGGGAGTGACTGGTTCGACTTAACAGGCTATACGGCAAAACTGCAAGGTACTAAACCGAGTGGCTTCGGCTATACCGTTGACGGCGTGGCAGACGGACACGACATCACTTTCGCATCTAACTACGATATGACAAGCGAGGCTGGATTTATTCCGTCTGAAGTACGGCTGACCAAAGACGGGGTATCACTTGGCTCTCTGAACGTCATACTGCACGTAGAGAAAACGCCACATGATGTCAGTGTTACGGACGGTTCTCCAGAAACTATCGTTCCAGAGATAACAGAGCTGGTCGAGAGAGCAGAAGCGGCGGCTGAGATATTACTGGATTGCTCTGCTACTGCTACGACATTACCGACAGGAAGTCCAGCCACAGCATCGTATGATGTTGAGACAGGAACCTTCACATTCGGCATACCAAACGGCATCAAGGGCGATACAGGGGACACAGGCGTTGGTATTTCCTCGATAACAAAGACAGGAACATCGGGTCTTGTTGACACGTATACGATAACCTATACCGACAGTTCTACAAGCACATTTACCGTTACCAATGGCGATGACGGTGATGATGGTGTCGGTATTAGATCAATCGCAAAGACGGGCACTTCTGGTTTAGTCGATACATACACGATAACGTATACGAACAACACGACATCGACATTCACGGTAACAAATGGACAGAACGGAACAGGCTCCGTATCCGATGTATTGCAGAATGGCGTATCTGTATTAGACGGGGACACCGCAAAGGTAGTAGTACCGACCAAGACTTCAGACCTTACGAATGATAGCGGTTTCGTAACATCTGTTCCGACAAAGACAAGCGACCTTACCAATGACAGCAACTTCGTAGTCGATGCAAGCTATGTCCATACGGATGCCAACTTTACCACCACAGAAAAAAACAAGTTGGCTGGTATTGCGTCTGGTGCGGAAGTAAATGTGCAGTCAGACTGGAACGCTACATCGGGTGACGCTCTGATCTTGAACAAGCCGACAATTCCGACAGTGCCGACCAATGTATCGGCATTTACCAACGATGCTGGATATATCACAGGATATACGGAGACAGACCCAGTATTTGCGGCAAGCCCAGCACACGGTATCACATCAGCAAACATATCGTCATGGAACGGCAAGGCATCGGTATCAAGCATAACCGTGAGCCTTGTAGTCGCCAACTGGTCGAACAACTCGCAGACTGTTACAGCCACAGGCGTCACGGCAAGCAATAACGTAATCGTATCGCCAGCACCAGCAAGCATTGATAACTATGTAGCGGCAGGCATCAAGTGTACGGCACAGGCAAGTAATTCGCTGACATTCACTTGCACTACTACACCATCAACAGCAATTAGCGTGAACGTGTTGGTGATTAATTAGGGGGTGAGTAGAGATATGATAGAAAATGCTATAACAATGGGCGGTGGAGGAGGCGAATTTTCGGTTTACAATCCTACATCTGTAGAGTCATATAATTCTGGGAATGGGTTTAAGGCGTATGGGATTGAATCACAGCCACATGGAGTCATTTTCAGAACAGATGCGTCGGGGGTTAATGGTATGCTTGGGGCGTATGTCGTGAATCCAGATGGAGATGATTTCAGTTTTCTTACTAGAGCTAGCGACATTTATACTGTAATGAGCACCTTTATTTATGATGAATCAGCGCATACGTTAACGGTAGCGGCAGGTGGTAGTTCTCGGTATTTTTCAAATATTAGCGACCCATCGATTTTTTTAATATTTTGAGGATGACTATGATACAGAATATGATTTTAAAAGGCGGGAGTGGTTCTGCAAACGTATATATTGAGCAACCCACATCTGTTACAAAAGAATCCTTCGGCGATACGGTTACACTTAAAGGTATAAATCATAGACCATTTTGTGTACTGCTGAGGTATTTCAGAACGGCAGGAGGAGGCGATAGTGCGGATTATTACAACTATATGATTTATTGCGAAGATGAAAATGGAAATGAGGCTATGAATAAATGCAGTAGCACTTGGCGCAATGCATCTTCATACGCAACTCCATATGGAAGCATGAGTACGGCAGGGAATATGAGTTATAATGCGAGCAATAAAACGTTGAAGTTGGATGGGAATTGGGTATACAAGGCAAATCCTTACAAAACGTCAAATTGGTGTTGTTGTTACACCGATTAGCAAGTTTATTATAGATTTTAATGGAGGTTCACTATGTATTTTGTTTTAGAAATCCAAATCAATGAAACAGGCTCAATTCTTCCATACGCATTTGACAACCGTGCAGATGCAGAAGCAAAGTATCACTCGATTCTTGCGGTAGCGGCAAAGTCAAGCGTACCGAAACACAGTGCGGTTCTGATGGCTGAGAACGGCATCACGCTGAAGAAAGAATCTTACTTCCACGAGGAGGAGCCAAATGAATAGTGGCACAAAGATCAGGACGGTGCTCGTTGTAGCAACTTGCCTCAATACGGCTCTGATGGCTACGGACTTCGCACAGTTCCATAATGCAACGGTCGATATGGCGTACAGGATAATATCTGTTGTCCTCAACTTCATCATCGTTGCGTGTGCGACCTGGTTCAACAATGACTACACTCCGGAGGCTGCAGAGGGCACAGGGCTGACGAGAGCACTCAAAGCGGGCGAGGACGGACTCGACATAATAGTCGATGACTATATCGAGGACGGTGACGAGGATGAATAAAACCAATTACAAACAGTATGACACAAGATGGGCGAAACTCGGTTATCCGAAATCGCCCTATTTTATTAGAGACTGTGGATGCGGTGAGGTAGCGGTCTGCAACTGCATCATCGAGATGCAGAAGTACGCAAAGGAAACACCGAAGACCATTCAGCCTTATTGCAAGCAGTACGCAGAGCCACACGGCAACGGCACCTACTTCAGCGGGATCCCGAAGATGATGGAGCACTACGGACTGACCGAAGTGAAAGAACATCAGACGATGGACTCGCTCTGGAAGGAACTCAAGAAGGGTGACAGGGTAGCCATTTACCTTATGGGCAGCAGAAAAGGCGGGAGCAAGGGTGTCCATTGGACAAGCTCTGCACACTTCGTCTGCTCGACAGGCTACAAGGTAAAAGATGGTAAGCACTATGTCTATGTGAAGGACAGCTACTCGACATCAGAACAGAGGAACGGCTGGATCAGTTACGAAGGCAATATGCGAAACGATGTCAGCCGGGTATGGTCCGGGAAGCTGAACGGAACGCTCTACAAGAAGCCAAAGAGCAACAGGCAAAAGATAGCCGACTGCGGATGGAAGTTTGCATACCATAGCAACACCAGTAAGGCAAAATACCCGAGTGGAGAACCGAAACCTGCTTACAAAGAGGCTCTGGACAAATACTTTGGCAAGCCACGCAAATGGCACAAATCTGCAAGGGTAGGGGCTTCATGCGATGTCTTCGTTGCGACTTGCATCAGGGCAGCGGGAGTGGACAAGAACGCGCCGAGAGGCTTGGGCAGAAGCTACTTCGACAAGTCAGACAAGTTCAAGCGTGTCAAAGTCACATACAAGACCATCAAGGACGGTGACATCATCTCGATCAACTGGAGCAACGGAAATCCGCATTGGGCTATGGCTTATGAGGGCAAGGTCCTCGAGGCATCGCTTAATGGATGGTTCCCGAAAGTCACAAACACGCTCAAATCGAGGCTCAGCAAGAGCGGGAAGCAGAGCGTAGTAGTTTACAGGGCAAAGTGAGGTAAGTAGATATGCGAGAGACAATTTTAGTTGCGGTAATATCCGCTATGACTTCAGGCGGGGTCCTTGCGTTTCTGCAGTTCCTCATCACAAGAAACGATGACAAGCAGGGCATCAGAAAAAGCCTCAAGAAGCTCGAGAAGGACGGACTCAGGACACAGCTTCTGCTGCTTATCCTGCTGAAGCCGGACGAGCAGACCGAGATCCTGACGCTCGGGCAGAGGTATTTTGTGAAACCACCGGAAGGACTTGGAGGTAACTGGTATATGACAAGCATCTTTAAGTCATGGTGCGATGAGCACAAACTGGAGCCGGACTGGTTCAATAAGGAGTAAAGAATGTACACATATACAACACCAACAATAACCTGCACACTGACCGGGCTTGAGCTCAGCCAGGTCGACTACGTGCGCATAGCCATCGAGAGCAAAGGCTACTCGCTTGTCAGGGTGGTTCCTGCAGCTGACATCGATACGGAGACGGGCAACACAGCCATCGAGCTGACACAGGAAGAGACTGCTGCTCTCGGCAAGGGGCAGGTCGCGATTCAGGCGAGAGTGCGCTACCTTGACGGGACTGTCCAAGCAACCAACAAGGTATTAAAAGATATGTACACAGTACTGGACGAGGTGGTGATCTGATGGCTATCAAATTGACCGTAGCTGAAAATGACAACGTGAATCTGAACGTCAATGCAGAGGAAACCGCTTCTCTCGATGTTGGTCTGACCACGGTGGTCGCCACGGGCGATTATTCCGAGTTACAGAATAAACCGAGCATCGAGGGCATAACGCTTGACGGAGATCTGTCGCTGAATGACCTCGGTGTGTCTGCTGTTATCGACGCGGATCTCGCTGCTGCAAAAGCATCGGGAATGTTCAAAGGTGATAAAGGAGACAAGGGAGATAAAGGAGACAAGGGAGACCGGGGAGCAGACGGAGCCAAAGGCGATACCGGAGCGACCGGTCCTCAGGGTCCTCAGGGCTTAAAAGGTGATACGGGAGCCACGGGACCGCAAGGACCTAAAGGCGAAACCGGTCCAAAAGGAGACACAGGCGCAACCGGACCGCAAGGGGAGAAGGGTGCTGACGGTGCGAAGGGCGATAAAGGCGATACCGGAGTCGGTGAGAAGGGCGACAAGGGTGACCCGGGCAAGACCGCGTATGAGTACGCCGTGGATGGTGGCTATACCGGCACCGAAGCAGATTTCGCTGCTAAACTCGCACAGGAGATCCCAACAGCAACGAGCGACCTCACGAACGATAGTGGGTTTATTACCGGTATGGATATTCTCTCTTACGGTAAATCAACTTGGGCGGACTTCATAGCAGCGTATACTGCGAAGAAGGTCGTGTATTGTCGAGCATCATCGCAATCAAATCCAGCGACCGGTTCACAGACAAGGCTCGCGTTTATGGCTTACGTCAACAATGCCGATAACCCGACAGAAGTTGAGTTTCAGTATTACCGCTCTGTCTCGACTCACACCGCATCGCAGCAAGGCGATCAGGTATACATCTACAAGCTGAACAAAAGCAGCGGATGGACGGTAACGGTCAGAGAAGCGATGTCGAAGATCGCAGCGGGAACGGGACTAAAAACTTCATACGCGAACGGAACTATTACGATTAGTCTTGAGTAAGGTCGCTCAGGGGTGAGCGGCACTCTTTCACCTCCTTTCTTATCATATACACGCAGAGAAAAAACCCGGGGGGAAGTTCCTCCGGGCTTCTTTGCGTTTTTGGGATTATTTTTTCGGACTCTGTTGGAAACCTATTGGAAACCTTTTTGCGCGATTTTTACATCTGCCGTGATGCAGTCGTTGCAAGGCTTATACGCTCAAACCCTTGAAATTGCAAGGTTTTGAGGGCAAGAGCCGACAAGAGCAAACAAGGGCAGATAAGGGATTCTTTGGGTTCGAGTCCCATGTCCTCCGCCAGCAGAACCGTTGAAATTACAAGGTTTCAGCGGTTTTTTCATTGTCTGCGGAAACCTTTTGGATGCCTTTTTGCATGAAATCTGCAATGCGTCTCGATGATTTAGTCTCTGACTCAAACAGGTGCGTGTAGATATTTAAGGTCGTTCCGATGTTAGAATGACGCAGTGCAGCGGAGATCTCCGCGATGTCAAACTCGCCCGAAGCGTTCAGCATCGATGCGAAAGTGTGACGCAGGCCATGCAAAGTGACGTCCGGAAGGCCGTGTGCCTTCGTAAACTCCTTTATTTGTCTTTTGGCGTAGTCGGGACGCATCGGCTCGGAGGCATACTGGATAAGGAACGGGTTCTCGATGTACGGGTCCTTCTCATGCTCCTTCATCAGCTTTTCAATGTCATACATCACAAAGTCGGGCACCTTGATGACCGCTCTCGACTTCTCCGTCTTCGTGTCCTGAATGATATCCTCGCAGTGGATACGATGCCGGGTGCGCTGCACCTTGATAGTGCTCCACATTGTATTTACATCGCCATTCATTAAGCCCATTATCTCTGATCTGCGCAGACCGCAGAACAGGGCAAGCTCATAAACTACCTTGAGGTCCTGCGTGGTATCTTCCAGAGCGTCAACAAATGCGTTGATGTCATCTTTTGTCAGTACCACGATGTCAGGCTTTTTCTGCTTCGGAATGATGACCGCATCGCAAGGGTTGTACGTTAGCATCTTGTTTCTGATAGCCATTTTATAGGCTGATGACAGTAGGCTGACGTAGCCTTTTATCGTCTTCGGGGAAGCCTTTTTAGGATACCCTTTAGAAGGCTCTCCTTTGATCGCTGACGCAATAAAACGCTCTATCTGATAAGGTGTAAGGTCCTTTGCTTTGATGCCCTTAAAAGCCAATTTAAGGCGTTTCGCATAAGAGCCGTAACCCGTCAGCGTAGTCTCCTTTATTCCCTTTATTCTCTGCATATCGATGTACGCATCGAGCAGATCTTCGACTGTTTCGGCGGTCATCGTCTGCAGGCACTCCTGCTTGAACGCAAGATACTGCCTCTCTGCGTCCTTCTTCCCGGAGATCGTGACGGTCTTCGCCCATACCTTCCTGTTATTACGTGACGCAGATCCTGTCGAGACGATGAGCTTCGCCTTCGTTCGTGACAGATACTGTATTGCCATATCTAACCCCTGTAATTGTCGAAAAATTCGCCAGGCTTAAAATCGAGGACTTCAGAGATCTTCATGATAAGGCTGAATTTCGGTTCTCTTATGCCAAGCTCATAACGTCCATATGCTACTTGGCTGATGCCCAACCTTTTTGAAACGTCTTCCTGAGTGAGTCCCATTTTTAGCCTACGTTCTTTGATAAAATTCCCATAATCTACAGTGCATTTATCCATTGTCGTATCCCCTTTCGTGCGACCTAATAATATCACACAACTAACCAAAATGGTGTAAAAAGTTAGAAAATATGTATTGACAATTAAACCAAAACGGTTTACTATTGGCACAAGGGGATAAACCGAAACGGTTTACCACAATATATTGAGAGGAGGAAATATGCAGGACACAAATTATAAGTTAAGGGCCTGGATGGGCGCGAACCGCATTTCCGGTGTCAAAATGGCTGCAATGATCGATATGCCTTACGCAACGTTTAAGTACAAGCTGTCCGAGAAATCAGAATGGACGCTTTCAGAGATCGATGCCATCCTCAGAGCAACCGGATGCAAGTTCGATGATATTTTCTGATATTTTTTTACCGTCAACTAAACCATAATGGTTTAAACGTCAAAATGAAAGGAGGCTGAATGAAGCTCTACACCGCAGAAGAAGCTGCCGAAGTGCTCAGATTGAGCAAGTGGACGGTGTGGAAGTACGGCAGGGAAGGCAAGCTCCACACAGTCAAATTTGGAAGAACGGTCAGATATGACCTGGAAGGAGGAAACGATGTACAAGATCAGAATCGATTACTCAACAACGCTTAAGTACACAAACTACGATGACTTCGAGAACGCAATCGGGATGCTGTTTCACGGCGGCGCTAAGAAGCTCGAGATCGAGGAGGTGATTGACGATGAAGAGGTTTGTGATTAGCTGGGTAATTGCCGGAGCAGCGTGGGCAGCGTTCGGCTTTATGGCGATGACAACAATAATGACTATGTAAGGAGGATAACATGGCAAATCAGCAGAAGATGGTCGTGGAAGGCTACAACCTCAAGACCGAAAACGAGAAGCTCAAGGCTCAGGTCAAGGAAACCGAGCTGAAGTACATGAAGGCTTGCAAGGCATATTACGACATGAAGGCAAAAGCCGAAAGCAAGGACAAGACCATTGAAAGGCTTGAGAGGAAAATTCTCTCATTGGTGAACGCTTATGTATAGGTGTCCAGAGTGTGGCGAGATCTTCGAGGAACCGGAGTACGAAACGATCTGCATGGAAGACTACTGCGGAGTTTCGACACTGTTCGGTGACAAACACTACGCAACATTTGCAAACTGTCCGAAATGCGGATGTTCCATAGATACGGAATATGACGCATGGGACGAGTCCTATGAGGAGGACGATGATGAAATTGACGCATAAGAAAAGCACTCCCGGAGGAGCACTAATCTATGTACGGTATATATCGATAGTACACCTCCGGAGAATAAATTACAAGGAGGATTAAATGAAGATAGAAATTACTAAAGGAAAAATCCCTAAAGCCGAGCGCGTAGTTATCTACGGTCCGGAAGGCATCGGGAAGTCGACTTTCGCAGCGCAGTTCCCCGATCCGCTGTTCATTGATACAGAAGGATCCACGAACGAGCTCGATGTCAAAAGACTGCCTGCTCCGCTTGAGTGGAACCACATTGTCGAAGAGATCTGCTATGTCATCAATCAGCCCGACTGCTGCAAGACGCTCGTGATCGACACAGTAGACTGGTGCGAAAAGCTCTGCATCGAATACATCGTTTCAAAAGCTGACGCATCGACTCCGGGCAAGAGAATAACCTCGATTGAGGATTTCGGCTACGGCAAAGGCTATACAAGGCTTGCGGAAGAGTTCAAGGGGTTCCTGGACGCACTCAGCGCAGTTTCGGATCTTGGCATCAATGTGGTGCTGACTGCACACGCACAGATGCGGAAGTTTGAAAGACCGGACGAATCGGGTGCATATGACAGATGGGAACTGAAGCTCGAAAAGAAGGACTGCCCGCTGATCAAGGAATGGGCAACGATGGTGCTGTTCGCTAACTACGACATCGTAGTGGTAAAAGACAGCAATAACCACGCAAAGGCTCACGGCGGTCAGCGTGTTATGTACACCACGCATCACCCTTGCTGGGATGCCAAAAACCGCAAGGGTATGCCGGAAAAAATGCCATTCAGCTATGAAAGCATAGCCGAGTATATAAGACCCGATGTTGCGACATCGGATACGGCAGCACTGAGTTTGCCGATAGATTACGCAAAAGTAGAAGATAGTCCATTTGATTTTTAGGAGGCCGATATGGGATTCACAGATAACAACAGAGCAGGATTCGCTGCATTTGAAGAAGTAGCTAACGCACCAGCATTCGATGAGGAGCCGAGTCAGGGCTTCGGATGGGACGATGAAATCGAAGAATCGTCCGGATCTAAGTTCGAGCCAGTGCCGGATGGCGATTACTGGTTCACGGTAACAGGATTCGAGCGCGGATGGTATGAGGCCAGACCGGGAAGCAAGCTCGCATCCTGCAACCAGGCTGAGCTCCAGTTCACTATCGACTGGCAGAACGATGCCGGAGAATGGCGCAAGAACAAAATCACCTACAAGCTGAAACTGTCGAGGAAGCTCCAGTGGCTCATCTATGAGTTTTTCGAGAGCATCGGCCTCAGAAAGAAAGGAGACGGAACGACTAAGATGCCGTGGAATGATGTCATCGGCAAAACAGGCATCTGCGAAGTGAGCCACCACGTCAGCGACAGAGGCGGTATCTTCAACGACATCAACAAGTGCTATCCTCCCGAGGAAGCTCCAAGAGTTGTGAAGAATACGAGGCCGTAACTATGGATAGCAATGTTTATGAGGCATTGCGTTACATAGACCCTGATGATTATGACGAATGGTTAAAAGTCGGTATGGCTCTGAAGCACGAGGGCTGTTCCCTTCAAGACTGGGAAGAATGGAGCAGCTCCTCGCGCAAATATGAGCCGGGCGTATGCGCTGAGAAATGGAGGAGCTTCAGAGAGCAGAACGCAGGTGCTCCGGTCACGGCAGGGACTATCGTCCAAATGGCAAAAGATCACGGTATGTCTGTTGTGGTTTCAGATGGATTCGGGTGGGACGATCCGGTCGAGGAAATCAGCAAGAACTACAACATCGTTGATAAGGACTATGTCAAAGAGGAAATAGTTCCGGACCCTCCAAAAGGATACAAAAGCGTTGATGACCTCTGCGCTTATCTGTCTGAACTGTTCGACCGCAATGAATATGTCGGATATTGCGACAAGCTGGTATTTGAAAAAGACAGGTGGGTGCCGAAGCATGGCATTAAATCCCGAACTGCCGGAGAGCTGATAGATCTGCTTAAAAAGGGCGGATTCGAAGCAGCATCAATCACCGCAGAATCAGAAGGCGGTGCGATGATCCGCTTCAATCCACTCGATGGAGTAGGCGAATCGGATGCCAATGTCACGAAGTTCAGATATTGCCTTGTCGAATCGGATAAGGATTCCATCGGGAAGCAGTTCGGACTTTATAAGGCAATGAACCTGCCGATAAAGGTGCTGGTCAATTCGGGCAACAAATCGCTCCACGCTATTGTCAGAGTCGATGCTGAATCAGCCCAGCAATACCGTGACAGAGTCAATAAGATTTATGACTTCTGTAAACGGTCCGGGCTTCAGGTCGATGAACAGGACAAGAACGCAAGCCGTTATTCAAGGATGCCAGGCATTAAGCGAAACGGCAACCTGCAGTACACGGTCGCAATGAATATCGGAGCGAAATCCTATAAAGAGTGGGTCGATTGGCTCGAAACCGAGAACGATAACCTGCCTGAGGATCTGTCGCTCGCAGATGTCTGGGACAACATGCCACCGATGAAAGAGGAGCTGATCGAGAGCGTGCTGCGTGTCGGTCACAAGATGCTCGTATCGGGACCATCGAAAGCCGGAAAGAGTTATCTGCTCATAGAGCTTGCGATATGTATAGCAGAAGGCCGTGCATGGCTTGGCAATAAGTGCAAGCAAGGCAAGGTCGTATATCTGAACATGGAGCTCGACCAGGCGGAATGCTATCAACGCTTCAAGCAGATATATGACAACCTCGGGATCCCGCCGAAGAATATTCAGAACATCCGGATATGGAACCTGCGAGGATTCGCTACACCGATGGACAAGCTCGCTCCGCTGCTTATCAATCGATTCAAAGAGAAAAATTATCTCGCGGTCATAGTAGACCCGATTTACAAGGTGATCACCGGAGACGAAAATTCAGCGACCGAAATGTCTAAATTCTGTTCGTACTTTGACAGATGCTCCGAAGCACTCGGCACGGCGATGATCTACTGTCATCACCACAGCAAGGATGCAGGAAACAAATACTCAAACGCTATGGATAGAGCATCCGGTTCGGGTGTATTCGCTCGAGACCCTGACGCGATCCTCGATATGACGGAATTGAGTCCGGGCGAAGCTGAATACAAATACCGTGATTATTACCAAAACTCGAATGAATCACTTTCGGCGTGGGAAATGACGTATACGCTCAGATCCTTCCCACCGAGATACGGCTCGAGGCTATGGTTCGACCATCCGATACACAGACCGGACGAGTTGAACATCCTCAAGGGAGCAAAGTATAAGAACGGCAGCAATCGTGGCAAGGGTAACGAGCAGACCGCAAAAGAGGAGCGCGAGCGAATAGTCGAGGAGGCTTTTGAAAACCTCGCATTCGGTGGGGACTGTGTCGAAAGAGGCGAGCTGATCCGCGCGACCGGAATGTCGGAGAATCGGCTCAAGGATTTCATCGGGCCTAATACGAGATGGGAACCTGCAACGCTCTTGGGAGGTGAGCGAGTAGTCATCAGGAGGAACGCTTCAAGCGTCACCTATCAAGGTACGCAATACTTCAGACCAGAGAAGAAAAACGCCAAATGGCTGACCGAGATAATTGAGTGATTCGTGATTCGGGAAACCTATATATATAGAGCGAATAACGAATCACGATAACTCTGGGGATTCCGTACGGAAGACTAAAGTCTCTTCCGTACTGGAATTACCCTAACAGAGATTATGGTGAAAACATGAATGCAAAAGCAATACGAACAATTAGCGATATGAGAAGCAATAATTGGGAGCCTGTCGATGGTTGGTGGCGAGCGTGCGATGAATGTGGATCGTTTAACCTTAAGTTCTTTGAGACGGATAAGGAACACGGACATCAGCTCAAATATGTCTGCACAGAGTGCGGATATAAGAGCCAGGCTATCAAGCGCAATCCCGATGGCAAGTCGGATCGAGTGCATCAGAACGAATGGAGCAAGCTTATCCTTAGCCGCGCTGGTGGGAAGTGTGAGATATGCGGATGCAAGAACGATGCTACAGAGGCACATCATAAAGTTTCTTATCAGCTCGCACGCCGGATGGGATTCTCTGACTACGACATATGGGCTCCTTACAATGGTATCGCCTTATGTACCGAACATCATCGCAAGTGGCACAAAGAGTCGCTGCTCGTGGAAAAGGCATATGAGAAAAAGCGATACGAAAGCATTAAAAGGAAGAAGGATCAATGAACAGTAAAGATAAAGGCAAAAGAGGCGAGCGCATGGCTGCATCGAAGTTCAGAGAACATGGCTTCGATGCCAGGCGCGGTGTCCAGTACAAGGGTGGTCCGGATAGCCCCGATGTGATAGGTCCTGAAGGGATACACATCGAAGTTAAGTTCACGAACCATTTCCGTATGTGGGACGCGCTCGCACAGTCAAAGCACGATGCCGGAGAAGGTGAGCTGCCGATAGTCATGCACAAGTGCGACAGATCTGAATGGGTAGTCGTTCAGCCATTCGATGACTGGATCGAGTTGTATAAGGAGTGGATACAGTGAAGCGAACGTGTGAGATCTGTGGACTTGAAGCTGATGAATACTGGATGTTCCCGTTCAACACGGGACGCAAAATGATGTGGCTTTGCTGGGACTGCTACAAGAACAGCCAGCGAGAAGCCAACCTGAGCGACAGGCATCGCCAGCACAAGCTCTACAAGATAAACCAGTCGAAGAAGAGGAGCGGATGAAAAAGTACGACCCAAGACGCTGCGAGATATGCGGCAGAGAATACATACCAAAGAGAAGTGATCAGAGATGCTGCCTCGATGCTGAGTGCAGAAAGGGGCTTCAGCGTCTGAACTATAAGGAGTACCGGGAGACGCATTACGCTAAGGTGCTCGAGACCAACAGACGCTGCATGGCTAAAAGACGTGAGGAGCGCATACGTGAGAGGAACACGCCGAAGGAGGACACCATTGTCGCTATCGGGTATGCAGACAGACAGATGGCAGCATCGCTGAAGATGGCAGGAAAGGTAAATACGGAACTATGAGACACGAAATAGAAGCTGACGGTTACATCACAAGAGACGCGGATCTGTCGCAGGAGAAGCACACCTGCTTTAACTGCGGATGCTACAAATACTTCCTTGATGCCAAAAGGTACAAGTGCATCGAGGGTCACGTCATAGATGTAGCAGACTGGAGACAGAAATATTCCGTGTGTGATAGATGGAGGAGGAAGAAGTGAGACTGATAGAGATGGAAAAGGTGCTGAGTGAATTATGCCTAAGCCATAAGGACATCATCTACATCGACAAGAACGAGACAGCCGAGCGCATAAGGAAGATACCGAGCGTAGATATAGAGCCGAAGCGTGGAGAGTGGAAACGCAGAATAGTAGATAACGGATTTAATGCCGATTGGGTATGTTCTGAATGTGGTTACAGAGTTAAAACCGACTTTGTTGACTACAACTTCTGCCCTAACTGCGGTGCGGATATGCGAAAAGGAGCAGACGATGAGTAGATACATAGATGCAGAATATATAAAGGCGGTTATGCTAAATGACCGACTTATGCAAGGCAACGCTGAATTTACGTTATATGCACAGCAAGTCGAAACGCAAGTAAACGCTTTGCCAAGTATCGACATCATACGTTGCCGAGAGTGCAAGTGGGCAAAAGCAAACGGCACATATCAATGGTGCGGTAGACTTGACAGCACAGCAAGGATAACAGCCGATGACTTCTGCTCATACGGAGAAAGAGAGGACGAGTGATGATACCAGAAGAAGTCAGAAAAGAGCATATGGCGATCTGCAACAAGTGCAAGGAGCGCAAGGCTGTTGCGAAGATGGTTGACTTCCATGTAGACTGGCTCGATTGCTTTTGGGATTGTCCTAACGATTATGAGCATTGGATAGCGAAGCAGATGGAAAGAGAGGGCGAGTGATGACGGAGTGTACACTACACAATCTGCTGACATCGTGCCAATATCCACAAGTCTTTTGGATATATCAGATGAATGATTATGACGAGAATATTCTTCTGACAAAGGGTACTAAACAAGAGATGCTTGAGGACGATGAGAACAATTTCAATCTGATAGACCACATCAATGATGTTGTTGAGTATTGGACTATCCGAGAGGACGGAGCGATGTTCGTCCGCATAAGGATGAATGACAGAGCAAAGGAACTGTTTTCCGAGGATTATGTGAAAAAATGGGATAGGTTCAATCCGAACAAAAGACCATATCTTTACACGGCAGAGATGGATGACTTCAC
>Ga0326514_10000402_pt1 | contig 29657 bp, 53 predicted proteins | sample 3_2548_0518_D_FD_203653 | JGI IMG/M metagenome (GOLD analysis project Ga0326514, IMG submission 203653) | Bovine rumen microbial communities from UC Davis, California, United States - 3_2548_0518 | ecosystem: Host-associated > Mammals > Digestive system > Stomach > Rumen | place: USA... | reverse complement strand
CTGACTACTTGATATGGTGTGTTGCCTAGAACAACATCCCAATCTAACTTGCTCATTTTTAACTCTGAAATGTTTGTTTCTTTCTTAATCAATTTAATGTCTGTCATTATTTTCTCCTTTCATAAATCCAATGTTAGCTGAATATCATTGTAGTTTACACCAAAAACATCATAACTTTCTTTGAAAAACTTAATCGCATGATACCGTTGTGCATCTGGAATCAAACTCAATTCTGTTTCCACATTATGTCCATACGGGCATCCGGCACAGCCTGTTCTTGTTAAATAGTTATAACATTTTGGTACTTCAATCTCATAAACCTCATAGATTAAGTCCATTAGATCATCAGAAAAGTCATATAATGGTGTGAAATTACCGTTTGACCTCATGCAAGATGTATATTTTGCTTTTCTTGTGTTGCTTTCGTCCCCTCTCACTCCGATTATTGACTTTTACCATGCTTTTTAGCATAATCCATCATAGGCTTTTCTTTGTTCCAATAACAACACTTATTACTAACCTTGTGGAGTGTTCCGTCAAGTGTTAGTTTCCTTGCTTTTTTATTAAGATTCATTGTCACATTTTCGCCGTTTATCGCTCTCATGGTGTTTTCAGAACGATTTCCACGCTGATACCGATAAATATATTCGTCTTGCTGTTTTGTAAAGCATGGTATTCCATATTCAGTTTTGATTTCATCCCTGTGTTTTACAGGAAATAAGACTACATCACAGTTTTTGATAATTCTATCCCTTATTTCCGGGATTTCAAAAGAAGTGTTTACACCTACTATCTCAATTTCTTTGTCATGTAGCCACTCCTTAATAAACCAGTAAAGAAAATGGCTGTCTTTTCCACCAGAATAGCAAAGCATATACTCCGATGGATTGATTTTTGCTCTAAAGCGGTCTGCAAGGAATTTCAGCCAAGCATCCGCAACATCCGCATCAATTTTGTCACTCACGCTACCACACTACGCAACTATTCTGTCACTCATGTGGAAACACACTAATCCAATCTATAGCCGTGGGAGCAATTACCGCTGACCTTGGTCTTTACCTTGCTATGCAGTGGGGCGAACCTCGGCATTCCATTCTATTGTTCATGTGTATTTTATCTTAATCGTTCTGATTTCTTAAGAACCTCGTCTACGAGGATTCAGCGTTTTGCGTTCTCCTTTCCGTATAATTCGTCTATTGTTTTCCTAAGTAATTCCCGGTCATGCTTTATCTGTTCTTCAACAGTCCGTTTTACCATGTCACCACAACACTCATTGCAAGTAGTTGTGTTCTCAAAAATCGGTTTAAGTGGTTCCGGTGGATCAATAAACTCAATAGCAGACCTTTTAGCAACTAGCACTTTCCCTAGTTCTACTCCTGCGCTTTCCACTACTTCCTTTATTCCACAGTTTTCTTTTAAACCTTTTATCACATCTTTTGTCTCTTGCGGTTCTGACGGATTCACATAGGCTATAAATGGGTACTTCGCCAGATCTACCATGTGTATTGCGTGTTCAATCTGTTCTTTATCAATCATGTACTCCTTGCCCCTTTCTTCAAACTGTCCGTAAATCCATCAAGGCACTTTTGAGCATCTTTCCCTATGTCTTTGCATACTGTCAGATATTCTTCAATGTCAAGCCCGTTTTCATGTACAACCATAGTTCCTCTTTCTTCCATTAGTTCACCAGAATCCGTTAATCTTATTATTTCAGAACAAAACGTCTCATAAGGCATGTGTAATTCCTCTGAAAGTATCAATAACGGATTATCGGGTACACCCACGACAACCTCTTTTTTAGATTTTTGGGGTACACATGAAGTCATTTTATCCTGTTTTTGGGGTATACCCATGTTATCAACCAGATAATGTACTGCACCGCTCCATGATAAGTTATTTCTCTGCATAATATCCTCAAAAATCCTTAAATCATCCGCATTTATGCGCACTGTCTTTGTTATAGAACCTAATGTTGGCATATATAAACTTCCTTTCTAGGTACACCCATGTATTTTATATTTGTGTACCCCTAATAATAACAATGTACACCCTTTTGTGTACCCTTGTCAATATAAAATATTGGTCTTTTAAGTCGTTTGGTTTTATGTAAGCCAATCAGAAATGCGTCTATAATGCCATTATTTGCCATTTTAAGACAGTTTATCTGTTTGCATAAGGATTTTATCGGTTATGTGCGGTTTAAGGCTATTCATGGATTTTACAATGCGTTATGTAGGACAATAGGTATGTATTTTTAATTTTTGGTATTGTGAAAATGGTTAGAATAAAGGCTTTTTGAAATTTTGGGTGGAAATTGGGGTAAGTCGCCCCTCGAACGCATGTTCGAAAAACCCCGCCACGCCAATATCAGAACGTACGTTCCCAAAATACCGCCGATTCCATGACGTTTGTGTCAGTTTCAACTATGCGCAAAATTATAGTTTTTCGCATAGTTGGTAAACCGATAACATTCAGAGTCCATAAATCGCATAAATACGTTGCTTTTACGGTATAACGTGAATAGTCTGTGAATTGTTTTTTGTGCATTTTGACGGAAAAAGAGCCGGACACGATCAGTCCGGCGTGGAATTATCAGAAAGTTTCGGAAGTTGTACCGCTGAAATGGCTTGTCTGTCGCTTGTATGGACTACAACGCTTGTGTTTGTCCAGTTATGCCAATGGTTCAAAATTGCTATTGCTCCGGTCGGATTTCTTGAACCGTCAGAGATGATACCAGATAGCCCGCATTCTTGCAATTCATGAAGCTTTTTAGAAATTTCTACACGCTCCGGGGTTAATCTTTCCGGTCTTTTCTCATATATCCAATCAAGCGAAAGCCCTGCAAAGTAGACAAAATCGGCTTTTAATGGGGCTTTTTCGTACGTTGAGCAATAAAAAAGCCACAGAGGAATAATTGCTTCTATGACGTCCACATTAAATCTATTCCACTTTCCATCCTCCGCCCGCTCCGCTTTACGCAGTAGTTGCTTGTTTACTCTTTGCCCTATATACATACAACACGCACTCCAACGGGGCTGTCTTGCTTTGCTCATATCATCAATTGGCGGCTTGCATTCATACGTCATAAAGTCATATATTGCATCATCTATTTGCTGTTTAATGTCATGCGGCAGAATGTCGTCTGTCCCCACATCCTCCGGCATTATCTCCGCATCCGCTCCGCCTATCCGCTCCACTGAATCCAAGTCAGAACCAAACACGCCGCCCGACTTTACTGTTTCTTTTTGATCTGCTTTCTTTCTTCCCATGATCCGCACCTCCTCAATATATCTCTTTTGTCTCCCGATCAATCAAACCCACGTCACACCCTAAGTTGTCGGCGATCCGTTCCACCTCAGAGAACCTCATACAATCCCTGTTTAATTTGTTCCTGAATGTTTGGTATTTTTCCCCGTGTTCTTGGCTGTATTCCTTCGCTGTTTTTCGTCTGGCTTTTAATGCTGTTTTTATGTGATTTTTTGCGCCCATGATCCACCACCTTTTTATTTTTGTTATAACATTTTTTTTACAATGTGTCAAATATCTAGTACATTTTTACTAAAAGTGAATAATTGATTTTATACATCTTGACGAAAGTAAATAAAAGTAAATAAAACGCTTGCAATTTGTTTTTGTTGGGTGTAATATAATATCAGAAACAAGGAAAACACACCATATAAGGAGGAAAAAAACATGACAAACGCACAGATTATTTTTAATGCAAGCATGGAACTCATGAAAGCCGGAACAATCGGCACAACAGGAAGAACTTTTACATATGAGACAGAGAACGGCGAGAAAATCACCGTACAAGAACCCGAACCGATACACACCTACGCCGCATGGATTGAAAAGGGTTATCAAGTCCGCAAGGGTGAAAAGGCAATCGCAGCAATTACAATCTGGAAACAGGGCAAAGCCTACACCACCAAGGACAAGGAGACAGGCGAGGAAGTACAGAAAGAAGCTAGAATGTTTCAGAAAACAGCGTACTTTTTCAAGGCTTCACAGGTGGACAAGATTGAGAAAGAGAAAACCGCTTGAACTTTTCCCCGGACGGAGGACGAAAACGGCGGAGCGACACCGCCGCCGGGGATTTACTGAAAAACCACCAAAAAGAAAAGGAGATTAAAAACCATGAGCGACACATATTACAGTTATCAGGATGTTAAAGTTAAGATTGCACACCGTCTTTTTAAGATGGACGGATGGAAGGTTTACGGATACCACGCAGACAATAGCGACGCAATGACAGACTACTACGATCCCGCATACTGGGGAGGAGTCGCAGAGAAGAACGGTTATATTTTAGTTGTGGACGGCTACAGTGAGAAAAAAGAGCCGGAATACATCACCAAGCGCACCACCGCAAGCGCACAGGCAGACGCAGAGACCGCCGCCAAGATTGCAAAGCTTGAACAGATGACACAGGCAAGAGGAGCAAGCGCACAGGAAGAAGCCACCGCACAGGCGAAAATTGAAGCATTGCGCAATAAAAAAGCTGAAGCGGACGGAATCGCAGAAGAGAAAGTTTTATATTGCCCGGCACACAAGCAGAATCCGCCCCGTTGCAATTGGCACATTGAGAAAGACGGAATCATTTTAGACAAGGGCAACGGAATCTTAAAATTTGCATCAGTTCCCGACATTTCCGGCAGTGGGTACGCTCACGAAGTTGAGGACTGGCAGAAATTTAACACCCAGACAGAAGAAGAATGGAAAGCCGCATATATTGCCTATGAAGTCAGCAGATGGGGAGAGCATGAGAGAGAAAGAGCCACCCAAAACGCCGATTATTCATACAATAGAGCCGTTGAAAAATACGCACTTTTGGACAAATTCAACGCTTTAATAGCCCGTTGGAATAATATTTGTGGTGGAATGGTAAGCAACGGAAGCGGCGAGGATGGTTACATTTACGAGGAGATCACCGTAACAGAGTACAAAACCGAATTAAAGCCGCAAGAAACCGCCGGAGAAATTAAAGAGGGACAGTGCTTTATTGTTAAATCTGGCTTCAATTATGGACATGAAAAGGGCTATGTTTACCGCATCCACGAACACTACACCAGGACAGACGGAAAGAAAACATATATTGCCTATCGTTTAGGAAAAGGTTACAAAAAAGAGCGCACAGGAGCGGCGGCACGTGGCAACGACTGGACTATTTACGACACAGAAAAATTTCTGAAATGGTTTGAAAAAGGTTCGCTTGCTTTTTGTGAACTGGTGGAAGTAAAAACACCATACGAAGTAAAGAAAGTTGTTAAAAAGGCAGTACAGACCGAAAGCAGAAACGCAGAAGCCACACAGAGCGAAACAACCGCCACAGCCGAAGAAATGACCACCGAGGAAGAAAAGACCACGGAAAACGGCACAAACGAAGCGACACAGGCACAGGAGGAAAGCCGTTATAATGTAATTTATACAAATGCAGACGGAAAGCGCATCTTGTCAGCCGGAAACAGAAGCAAGGAAGAAGCGGAGCGAATCGCAAGCCGTTGTAATGGATCATTGACCTATACACACGGCGGAGGGATATATACAGTAGAACCAATCGAAGCCGAAGCACAGGAACAGACCAAACAGCCGACAGAAGAAACAACGAAAACGATCACGGCAGAGCCTTGCGGCGATATGTTTGCAGAACTTGCGAAAGCTTTTATCACAGGCAAACAAGCCCCTAAAAAGCCCCACAAAGCCACAGAAACAGCAACAACGGAAGAAACACCGACAGCAGAAGAAACACAGCCGAAAAGCGACTACAACCCGCCAGAGCCACAGCCGGAGAAATCCGGCACAGGCTACACGGGCGAACCGTCCGAAGTTTTCACCGTGGCACAGCTTGCAGACCTTCTCAATGGTAAAAGCGTTATTTTGGGCGAGGACTACGAACGCAGGGCATATATTGCCCCGACCTTGTACAACTCCGCAAGGCTTGTATATTCCTACCATTTAGGACGGCAATCTGCCGAGATACTGCCGGGAATGTCAACGGAATATTGCGGATGTATAGCCAACGGAAACTACTACAGCACCGCTAAAAATGCAGACATAGCTGCCGAACTTGCGGAAGATATAAACGCATATATCAAAAATCGCATACAGACCGAAGAACAAGCAGAACAGCACGCCGCCGAAGTTTGCGAAGCCTACGAAATGGAAAAAGTGAAGAATGCGCACCATTACGCACAAACTGACAGCGCACACCGCCACTTTTACGAGGACACTGCCCCAGAATTAAGGCTTTACACACGGAGCAAAGACACCAAATCCGCCGACATTGTAAGCTACCTAACGCACCCCGGCGAAACTGTAGAACGCATAGCATCCGAATATATGCAGTATAACGCCGAGGACATAGCAACGGCATACATCATTTATAATAAGACCGTGCAGGCGTTAAACGAGATCACAAGCGACCCAACCCACGCCGCCCACGCAATTAAACGCATGACTAAGGCGATAAATGCGGACTATAAGACCGTTAAAGTCACCATTGAAAACGGCGAAACAGTGACCGCCGAAACACGAGGAATAAACGCTTTCAGACATTGCGGTTATATGTCAAGCTACTATATCGCATCCGCAGACCGGGAGAAACTGCCGAAAGACGGACACAGGGCAAAAGACATACAGCCGGACGAAATAAAGCAGATAACCCACGGCGGCAGAATCCTATATAAAGCAAGCTGAAAGGAGACAAAAGCCCATGACTAGACCACCGCCCAATTTTATACTAGCAGTTTAATGACTGCCACCGCCGAAAATGCTACAATGATTTAAGGAACAATTCTAAATCATTTCAAGCCGTAGAAAGCCCATATAAGGCATTTAAGGCATAAAGGCATATAAACCTATACCCCAACATATAAAACCGCTTAAAATGGCAAAAACAGCGTTTTAAGACCATAGCCGGAAACCCTTGATTTTATCACATTTTCCAAAAATCAAGAAAAAATGGTTCGATAATCTGGAATTTAACAATTTGAGTAAAAAATGTGGTGTTTTTTGCCAAAAAAATTCAGAAAATTTTCGGCTGATTTTCGATACCCTGGGGGCATTCAAATAGTTTCACTTTGGGTATACGAAAAAATCAAAAATATTTTTCAAAGGAGAATATACCATGAAAGCATTCTACACAGAAGAAACAATCAAAACAACATATCACTTGACCGATTACGCAAAGCAGAAACTTTTAGGGCTTCTGCTTGTCATTATCGGCATTATCGCTTGTGCAGTATTCAAAGAAGATGCAACAGCCGGAGTAATGATTGCATTTTTAGGCATATTAAGGCTTATCGGATAATTGACTTTGTACCGCTTTTATAGTACAATAGTACAATATAAGAAAACGAAAGGAGAACACACCATGAGATTTAAGCCTTATACACTCACGGACAAAGAATTATCCGTTATCATTGATACATTCCGCAATGGTTACGAAAATCACAGACCAAACAAAGAAGTAGCAAACATTCTTCTTTTGCAAGCTAATTGTGGGCTGAAACTGGACGAAATTTTGAACTTCGACACCAACAACATCATTCTTGAAAATGGTGTATACAGATATTGCGTCAACGAAAAGAAGTACATCCTCACTAAACAGGCAATGGACATTATCAAGACTTTAGGTACTGGCAGACTATTCACCATGAAAAGCCAAGCACTTTGGAAACATATACGGATCGTGACGGAATATCTTTTTCTTGAAAACATTTCCTCAGAAAGTTTCAGAAAGTATTTTGCACAAAAAATCTATGAAAAATCCGGGAACAAAGACACAGTAAGGGCATTTCTGCAACAAGATAACTTAAGATATGTGCTTGATTAAATTGGATTTTGCGAAAATTAGAGCCGTAGCATTTAGCTATGGCTCTTTTCTCTTTTCTTCAATTCTCTTTCACAAGCTGATATACGTCCTTTATCTTTCCCATCCCTTGACTTCATGATTTCAAGTGCTTGTGATATTTCTTCTTTTGTTGCCCTATTCAGACAAACTACAAAATTCAAATCCGTAGCCGGTAATGATGATAGTGCGTGTACCATTAGATTATCCTCGCTTTCGGTCTTTCGTTCTCTATTGTGGTTTTTCGTATCAGAAAGTCGGATGTAAAGTGCGTATCGTCCAGATAATAGTCACAGTAAATTTTTCTCGGATTATTGTTGTACCTTTGTTTCATTTCTTCCAGATTATCATTTACCGCATCAAATTCAAGTCCGAAACCTTTGCAAAATTCAACTGCATCTTCTAAAGGTTTACCCTCTCGCATTGTCCACAAGATTATCTTGCATCCGTGTTTCTGACATTCCTTTAGCCATTCAATTAGTCTTGTGTTTGGTTTACCGCATTTTGGGTATGGCTCATAAAATAAGGTTCCATCCGCATCAACGGCAATGATTTTATTCTCTAACATAAATTCACCCCACACTTATCATATCAGGCTCAATTCCCATCATAACCAAATCGCCGATACTGAACACTCTTTTACGCTTGCCACATTCACCGATTGCAATGTACTTGTAAACTTTAGTTATGGTGTATTTCCACATTACAGCTTCCGCTCTCGCTTCGTCTTTTTCTGCAATCTTTATTGTGTCACCGCAATGCAGTCTGGTTATTATGCGGTTCATTACAATATCGCTATACTTGTATTCACTTGTCATCTTCTTGCCACCGCCCATACTGATTTTGTGCCTTTTACATTGTCTTTGCTACCACACAAGAAAAGCTGGTTGTCTTTGATATATCCGGCAGTTTCCACCAACTTGTCAACTCCGATATGTGTCAAATTTCCAACAAGTTTCAAGGCGTCAATCGCAGTCATTTCTTTTGGCAAAACGTAAAAGTCAGGATTTCCGTCAATTCCTTTGAATTTTTCCACGGTGTACAGTTTCTTTAATTCGATTGTTGTCATTTTTCATATTCTCCTTTTAAAATTATAATATCATCCATTTTCACATGAAACAATTTTGCTAATACTACAAGATTATCTAAAGACGGTAAACAATCTCCATACTTCCACTTATAGATTGCTTGCGGAGTTGCAAAACCAAAATATCTCTGCAAATCTTTAACTGTCAATCCTTTTTCAAGCATAAGTTTTTCAATCTGGCAACCTGTCTGAAACATATCTATAACTGGTTTCAACTCTTCCACCACCTTTCTATTTTTATTCCGTCCCTACGCATCTTGTTTATACTGTAAATAACTGTTTGTATTGGAATATTCAATTTTTTGCTGATTCCTTTTCTTGTATAACCGCTCCTGTAAAGACTTGCTATTTCTTCTTTTTGGTGTTTAGTTAGTTTCATAAATCATAACTCCATGAATTTTTTAACAACAGTTGCGTAATTTTTAATCAAATCTTCATCGTCAATCACATCTACTTCATCACTTTCAATCTGTTTTGCTACCCATGCAATATACCACTTGCATTTATTTATGTCTTGCTCATAACTGTTTCCGTCTTTATTTCCTGCACGATACATATATTTGTATGCGTTTCCGATGCAAAATTGACAAGCTGCTACAATTCCAAACAATTCCACAATTTCATCAATACATTCTTTCTTTCCCTCTAATCTGTAATGGCTTGGATTGATTGCGTCATTCATAATCTACTCACCCTTTCTACTTCTGTTATAACCACATCTACAATATACCGCCTTGTGTATTCTTCAGCTTGTGTTCCTTTGTATTTCTCACATATTTTATTTGCGTCTTCAAGAAATTTATCCCATTCTGCATCATCATTGTTTTTTATTCCGATATATGCCTTAAATAATATCCATGCGTCACCGCTTGCTTGCTTTATGGTTTCCATGTAATCCATGTTACTTCACCACCAATTCTATCCCTGTAACTTCTTCAAGTTTCTTTATTGCATCTTGTGCTGACATTCCATCTTGTGCCATTGTCTGCAATTCCTTTGATACTCTTTCGATAAACGAGGATATTTGTCCATGTTCACCGTCATTTTTCCAGTGGTATTTCTCATGTAACACGATCCCGACCGCTGACATGATATATCCAAAGTTCATATCTACTCTTTCTTGTATTTCGCCTTGTGACCTTTCATTTACACGTTTTGTTGTGTAATTTTCAATGGTCTTTGTCTTGTTTAATGCTTTCAGAATCTTGCGTCTTTCTGCACGATTTCCGGCTTTTGCGACCTGTGACGCTACCATGTTTACGATTTCAGAATCGTCCATATCGTTTAGTTGTGAGTAATTTTGCATTGGTTATTCTCCTTTCTGATACCTCTGTAGTTTTGTATTTTACCCATATAGCCTTGAAAATCATCTCAACGATAATTTTACCATTTAAGTGTGTAAATCGTCTTAAAAAGGCTTATACGTTGTCAAACAAGTTTATCTGCCCGTCAATCTGTTTTTCCGGCTCTTTGTTGTTTCCAATTCTTAACTCCATTATGTCTCTGCCGTATGGATTCTCTTTGTTTGGAAATAAACCGCAAGCATCATATCCGGCTTTCCAGTCGCTCGCTTCACTTTGCGTTATTCCATACAATTCGCATTTTCTATAAGATTTATCGTGGTACTTGAATGTATTGTAGTGTTCGCAATCCTTGCACTTTCCGTCTGCTTTTCCAAACAATTCATACATCAAATCAATCTTCCGCAACATCCCACTTTTTCAACCTCTCTGCTAAATCAAGATAACCGTTCATCAAATTCAACAACTCCTGTTCGCCACCTAACTGCCTGATATGTTCGTCACTGTCTGCAAGTGCGATATGCAATAGGCATTCCAGATTAGCAAAGCATAGTTCAATCTCTACTTGTGGTTCACATTTATATGTTCTTGTTACAGCACCAGTCGTTTTGTCTTTAAATGTCAGCATTTACATCCCCCATTTTCTTCACCATGTTTTCAAGTATCGGTTTCATATGTACTTCAAAATGCAACCTATCATATACCTCTAATGCTCTTCCGATATATGCCATGTTATCTGCTGTCAAGTCCACATGATAAACTGTGTCTTTGTCCGGCAAATCGTGACCTTTAATCTTTCCTACATATCTCCAATCATAAGTTTGTTGCATGAGATCATGCGAAGTATTGTTTTCTTCGTTCGTCCCCTCCGGCAGTAAATCCATGCTAACCATAGTTACATGAAAATTGCTTTTGTGCGTCTGTTTATTCAGTGCCGCTATTGCTTCACCTACTGTACTCAATCGTAATCATCTCCTTTCAACACTTTTCCAATCTTTTTGCATTCCTCACAAGCTGAACCCATACCTCCCCTTGTTGTTCCCCAGCTTATCAATGTTTTGAAAAGCCATTCATCGCTAGGTAAGTGATAGCAAAAGTCTGACGGATATTCTGCTTTCTCAACCATTTCATCTAATTCATCAGATATGCCTGTGAAATAATCTCTCCAATCTTCATTGCCGCTGTCACAACCAAAAACATAATCGTCAACAACTTCTCTGATAAGCCTTACTGCATTTTTCATTACTCGTCTTTCAGCTTCAACCGTCATTCCGTAGAAATTTGCAACGTGCGCACCGCCTTTGATTGCGTCAAGGATCGTTTTCTCTGCTTCTTCAACCTTATCTGGTGCAACATTGTATCTGTATGGAATTATGCTTCTTAATGTCTCTTCTGCTTCTTCGATAGTCATGTTCGATTTGCCCATTTTTCATCCTCCTTTCGTTGCTTTTCAAACCATTGTGCCGTATTTGTTGCATAATACTGTGACGGTACTATCTTCCAAATTTCCCACATGACTTTGCTTTCTTTCCAGTTCGCCCATTTGTAAATGTCCATGTATCTGACTTTCGGTGTAATCGTCCACCCTTTTACACACCAAACACGCAATTCATCATCAGCACAACCGCCATCACATACTCGTCTTGCAAGTCCATCCTTTTCAAGTTCTTTCAGATTCTTCAAAACCTTGTACTGCGACCATTTAAGCTGACGTGCTATGCTTTTCGTTGTGGTGATGTAGTCATAACCGCTCATATCAAGTTGGCAACTCCTGCATGACAGAATGTATAGTACCTTTTCTTTGTCTGTTAAATCTCTCATTTCCTCACCCCCTATGTAAACGGACTATCGTCATTATCTGGCAGTTTTACAAATCCGTCTGAATCAAATTTTTCCCATCCAAACTGCCTGTTTACATCATCATGCACACCGTAAAGCCTTTTTGATTTCTCGTCATAATCAATTCGCCAACCATTGACATTTACGTTGCCAAACAATCTATTTTTCCAACATTTTAAAAGCCGGAAGTCATTATCTTTGTCTTTGTCAATCATTAGTGTTATAGATGCAAGGTTGGTTATATCTGACGATCCACCTACTTCATCATTTCCATTGTTTCCAAAAGTATTTTTTCTCATGTGTGCAACCAGTATAACAAGTACATTAAAATTCTTTGCTATTCTTGCTATCTGTTTTACAAATTTACTTTGTTTTTCATACTTGTCACCGTCTAATTGTGTTATGTCAAGTGCTGTCATTAGATTATCAATCAGTATCACATCGCAACCTAGCCGGATAATCACATCTTCAACAATCTTTACAAGGTTTATCAATTCATCATCCTCAATGTTTGAATCGTCATAAAGAAATATCTTCCCTCTAAACCAATCAGATATAAGGTTTTTGTTAGTTTCTGATATGTTGTAACCTTTTCCACCCCATTTTGTATCGTAAATTATTGTGTGTTCTGCTCCGGCAGCTTGATACATCATCCATGACTTGAAATTGTGGTTCGGTAATTCTCCGCTATATGCAAATACTTTATGACCGCCATCAATCGCACTTAATAGAATCTGACTTGCCATTGTGGATTTTCCTAAACCGCTTTTCCCTGTGACTATTGTTAAACCACCAAAAGGAAGTCCACCGTATAAAAGTTGATCTAAATCCTTGAACCCTGTTTTTAATTTCTCAATGTCATACGGATTTATGTCTTGTACGTCCGCAACTTCAATCACATGGTTTATAGGTACATCAACCGCATTTTCAATACAAATTTTTATTTGTTCTTTTCCATACTTCCGTAAAATATCGTTTGCGTCCTTACAATCTTTGTAATCTTCCTCTCTGACGTGTTTAATTCTGTGTTTTCTGAATCTCTGTTTTATCTCGTCTAAAAGTGTGATATGTCCTTTTTCGTGGTCTCCAAAAACTATAATTGTGTCAAACTTATTTACAAAATCCCAACAGTTAGGAACCCATGTAAACCCTTTTGCTCCTGTGGGTACTGATAAAGTATTTTCAAATCCGCAATCAGCAACAGAAAGTTGGTCTATTTGACCTTCTGTACATATGAGTGTTTTATTATCAAAGTTGCAATGATTCATACCAAACAATATAGCTGTTCCATTTGGCTGACACCACTCTTTGTTTTTGTCCTTCTCTTTGTCAAAATCCGTCTTGCGATATTTGATAAACATCAAATCGCCGTTATCAGCATAAAATGGAAAAACAAGTATATTGTCTTTATCCGTCTGTGTTGTTATTTCATACCGTTTAGCCGTTTCCTCTGAAATTCCTCTGCTTGCCAAATATTGTATTGCAGGCGGTTTAGGTTCAATCGGTTTATCCGGCTTTTTGAATTTCTTTTTTGTCGGTTGTGGCTTAAAATAGTTGTCAATCTCGTTACCAAGTGAAAATCCAAAATCTTGACTAAGCTTTATCATGTTACCACTCACGCCACAACTTGATCGTAAGCACTTGAAACACCCGTTAATAAGACTAATTGCAAAAGTGTATTTATCTTTTGATCTCATTCCACAATACGGACATTTCTGAAAATGCAATTCATCTCCACGCTCTTTTATTTGAATGTGTACATATCTTGCAAAATCATAAGCATCTTGTCGCTTAAATTCATAAGGACTATAAGGCATCAGAAATTCCCCCAATCAAAGGTTGTATTTTCATCATACAATTTTTCCCATCCGTCATCATCGTCAGATTCTTCAATATCTTCTTCAATATCTTCTTCCGATTGTTTCTCTAATATTTCGGGTTCTATTTTTTCTTTTTCTTCTAACCTTTCAAGATAATCTTTGTACTTTGTGTTAAAAAATGTACTGCCTTGAGAATAATACTGCAAATCCCTGTTCTGTTCTTTCATATCCACAATAAACAATTCAATACACTTTGCCATTTTGTCATATCCGACTTTGTATATCTCTTTCTTGGTCTTTTTTGAAACAGAACTCTTTCCCTCTTTTCTTGGGTATAACTTCCAGAGTGTTTCAAAATTCTGCTCAATCAAATCGTCAAGAGATTCTTTATTCTTTTTATTTTCATTATTCACATTATTATCATTATTATCATTATTGTTTGTATTTTTCTGCGTCACTTCTGTGTCATTTCTGTGTGTTTCCTGTGTATTTTCTGTGTGTTTTGTATTCTGATAAACCTCATAATTAACAACGGTTAGAAGTGTTTTTTTATTGTCACTTTCTATCTTAATCATGTTTTCAGATTTTAACAACTCTAAATACTTCCTGACTTTCGTTGTACTCCAATGCCATCTATCTGCTAAAAATCTTATGCTTGTAATTTTTTGACCTTTAGAAACAAGTATCTTATTTCCATCAAATACAATTTCCTTTTCTTCGTGATTAACTAATAACAATAAATCAATCCATGCACTTCTCCTATCAAAAGGTTCATCTGAATACCACAAAAAACAATCTTGAATTTTCCTATGCAGACTAATATATCCAATATTCATAATTGATACTTACCTATCTTCATTTTTATATAATTGAATACATCTTTCGCACACTGTTCCGGATTATTATACAATGTTGAACCACTAAAATGTAATATATCATATCCAGACAACTTTAAATCGTAATCTCTTCTATTATCTTTCTCTACTTGCTTTTTTGTTTTCTCATGAAACTTGTGTCCGTCACATTCTATTATCAACTTATACAATGGGTTTCTTCTGTCAAAAATTAAAAAATCCGCAACATATCTTCCATTATCTGTAAAAATATCATATTGAGGAACAATATCAACAAAATCTTCTCCTATATCCAACAAAAGTAGTTGTAAAGACAAACAAAATATCTTTTCAATCTCACTGCAACATTTATTAAGATTGATAAGTACATCATTTAATCTTTCGCCTGTTCTAAAAGGTCTATCAGCATTTTTATCAATATATTTCCATAAAATATCGTTACAAGTGTCAGATAAACCCAACATTACAGATAACGCTATATTCCCATTGTCAAAGTACATATTTCACCTCAAAAAATAACCGCCCGGAGTGTGTCGGCACTCACGAACGGCTAATATAGTAAACAGGATAAACCTGTTATACCCATGTTCATTTAATAAGTTCCGACAAACTTACTACAAGTATATTACCACATTATTTGCTGGATTGCAACACCTCTTTCCAACTTTCTTCAAGATGCCTGATAACTTCTGAACCTTAATCATCACGGCACAACTTGATAAATTCATCAACCGTAAATTCATCATCAAGGTTTATCCCGTGATTCTTAACAAAAGATTCACGTCCCATCAAGCACGATCCTGTCAGATAATGATGCCAGTCAAAAAATACACTGCCTTTGTACTTCTTTAAATCATACGATCTTGTTATTGTATTTACTCGAATATTCATTCTTTGCATAATCTCCTTTCTAAAATGCCCTTGTGACTTCGTGTGTGGCTTTTCTAGCTATTTATTCCAATTCCTCGATAAAAATATCAATGAATGGTTTTTGCTTGCTTATTTCGCCTAATATAAAATGTATTTCCCTAACATAGTTTTGGTTATCGTTTGGAAGTACACCTGTCTTTTGTAACGCATCCGAAAATGGCTTGTCAATGTAACCTATGTTGCCTAAATCCCGTTTCCTGTCTGATTCATGGAATACATAAGTCAACTTAATCGGTTTAGTGATTTTTGTGCGTTTCAAACTGTGTCTGATTGCATTTGCGCATATCATTAAAAAATCTCTTTCCATTTTTCCACCTTGCTGATAATGTCTGCCAGTTGCCGCAAGCCTATCATTCCATCCGGGGGCATTTCTTGTTTTACCGTAATAGCAAGCATCTATTCTGACTTTGTATATCATGCTTTCAACCTCGCCAATAATTCTAAAATCAAGCAAAACCAACACAGCAAATAGCTTTTAACACTAACGGTTTTTGTGTCGCTCATTACTGTTATTATCCCAACAATAAGCCATAAAATCAATTCAACCAATGATACAATGTTCATACTTTTCCTTTCTTTTATAGGGCAGCCATAATGACCGCCCTATGTTTTTGACATCAATTAAACGGCAGTTCCTCATCAATCCCATCTGGTACATTCATAAAACCATCATTACTGGGATTATTAGGTTTCTGTGCGTTTTCTTTTTCACTTTCACCAGATGCTTTTTTGCTTTCTGCAAATTCAATTTCTTCAACAACGATTCTTGTGCCGTAAACCGTTTTACCCTCTTTGTCGGTGTAGTTGTTGTTTTCTACTCTGCCAGATAACAAAATCTTTGTTCCTTTATTCAGATATTTTTCAACAAATTCTGCTGTCTTGCCAAACGCCACGCAATTAAAAAAGTCTGCTGTCGGTTCGTTTTCTCTTTTATATCTGCGATCAACCGCAATAGAAAATCTTGCATATGCGTTATCGTTGTTGTACTTTACTTCAGGGTCTTTTGTCAATCTTCCCATAAAAATTACACGATTCATAATACATTCTCCTTTTCTTACAAAAAACTTTCTCCTACTTCTTTGCGAAACTTCTCTCTTACTTCTGTTTCAATTTCTTCAACGGATTTTCCTGTTTGTTCTGATAACTGAATTGCAATCTGCCTTTTTTCGTAAGTTACTTGTCCTAGCATTTTAGACAGTTTTTCAGCTATAGGATTTCCGTGTATCTGATTGATCGTACCTTTTGAGGACATATTATGTTCTGAATTTTCCAGTGGAATCCATATCCCCTCACGTTCAGCAAAATCCCTTAAACTTCCATACCGTCCATAAATAAGATGGTGTCGGCAGTTTGCTTGTCTTTGGCTGAATACGCTTATATCCTCATATTTTGTTAAAATGCTTTTACTCATTTTCGTCACCAAACATGATTTTCAAGAATTTCTCCATGCGGTCAAGTTCTTTCATGGATTTCTTTGCACGTCTTGCCATTTCAGAAAGTTCCTTGTCAGTTTTGAATCCAATATTAACCGCATATTCAACCCATTCTTTTTCAAAACCTATCTTTTTAAGATTTCCGGCAATTACAGAAATATCTGCAAGAATTTCATGCAAATCACCCTCTAATTCAATGTGTCAGTTTTCTGTTTTAATCATTGTTTTTTTCTCCTTTAATTATCACTAATTTCAAATTCTTCATTGCTGATAACTTGGCATTTGTGTGTGTCTCTGCAATAATCGCATTCAGACCGTTCACATCTGATAGGTTCAATCTCGCCACTCTTGAGCATGATTATGTGTTCGCAATTCATTTTAACACGTTCCAATGCCTCATCAAGCAGCTTTTCATTCAATTCAATTATATCGCATATCGGATGAGGATCTTTATCTACTGCCGCCAAATAACAACGCAATTTATCTCCTGTGTTTTGACGTACAATCTCACGGTATATCGCAAGTTGAATATCATAGCCATACGCCAAATACCAAGGAAGTCGCTCACCACTATCCGGGATAAAATACCGATAATTCCTATCAAGTGTTTTAGTAGTCTTTAAGTCCACAATAGCCTTGCCATCAATAAAACTATCAATCTTGATCTTAAATGGCAATTCTGCAATCGTGCCGACCATTATAGTCTGTTTATCACCAGACATATAAGCACAAAACTTTTCTTCTTTCAATGTGCGCTGATACCACCGCATTACATCTTGAAATTCTGCTTTTAATTGTCCTTTTGTAGCACCTCTTGACGATACACAATCCGGGAACCTTTCAAGTATATACTCTGGATCGTCATTTTCCCACAGCGCATCCAATATAGACCCTTGCAGTAATGCCTTTGTTGTTTCTCGCACATATTCGCCACGGATAGAAGCCATTGCTCTTACTTCACAACCTGGTACTAAAGGAAACCCGATTATATCCTTATATTGTGAAGCACTACACCATTGTTTATTAGCTTCTAATGAATAATACACGCTATCGTCTTGCAAATCACTCACTTGTAGCATTTTCTACCTCCGTAAATTCGCCATCAACAACATTTTCATCAGCGAATACATCTGTTGCTTTTTCCGGCTCTTTGGTTTCTTTGCCTTTAACATCGAAAGAAGAACCATCTTCAAAAGCCTGCATAGCCTCCGCAGTATCAAAATTCAAATCAATAAGTTTGCACAATCTGCGAAGTACGGTTTTTTTACACATTTCACCGTATGAATTAGTCCATGCTTTGCCTGTTGCTTGTTTTGAAAATGTCTGTCTTGTGTGTTCAATTTCTGCCTTGCTCATTGTGTCATAAATCATACCACCATCTTTATAAAGGCAAATTGCAAAAGCGCCAATGATTTCTCCATCATTAAAAGGTAAAGGCTTGAAATTTATACTCTGATTGCCGTTTTCAATTACTTCTTCAAATACATCTCCTTCACGCACTACTTTAGCGTAAATATCCTTGATAGGATTGCTTGAATAACGCTTGCAGAGTTTAATCTCGCCTTTGTAGTCTGTCTGAAATTGTACGGTATTTCCATAAGCAATTGCATAGCACTCACCATTGAAAAAGTCCAAATTCAAATAACTTCCCTTTAATAATGTCCGAACAACACTTCTTGGATCGCATTTTGAATAATCTGATTGACCATCTTGCAAAACTGTCATGCAATTCTGTATAAATCTCTGCCTGTTAAATTCTTTAGGCAATGCAGAAATTTGTCTTTCAAGACTTTTAGAGAGATCATCATGAACAGCCATTAAAAATTCTTTGTTTTGAGTACCCATATCAATTTACCTCCGTTCTTAATATTTTATCAGATTTGTGTTTTCTTTCAGCCAACGCTCTTGTTGTATTCTCCATTTTTGCTAATTGTGCAAGTGTAATAATTTCACCATTTATATTAAATAGCACATTGTTGGTTCTGTTGTTTTCTTGCACTTGGTATGTCACCCATCTGCAATTATTAGGAAAATAACCACTTGCATTTTCAATTCGATCAATAGTCAAATCTTCTGCATATCCATTATTCATTGACCAATTATAGAACGCTACATAATCATTTTCCCATTCTTTGCAAATCGTTATACCTTTCCCACCATATTTGCTCCAATACTTACTATTTTTGTTACAACATCTGTCTTTTATCCCAACCCATATTCTGTAAAGTCTAGTATGTTTATTGCCATTTCTGCTCATGCCATGCGTTTTGTGTTGATGTGATAAAAATTCTTTTCTGTAACATCCGCAAGATTTCGTAGACCCTTCAATAAGTCTTTTCCTAGGCACAATTACAGTATTTCCACAATCGCATTTACATTTCCATAATGGTTTGCCTTGTTTATTATTTTCAGTATTTCTTTCGATTACAACAAGCTTCCCAAACCTCATACCAACCATATCAATTATTTTTTGTGGCATAAAAACACCACCTTTTTCTTGTCGTTAGTTGCCATTTACTCTTCCTCCTTAAAACAGTTTAGTTTCTTTTCATCGGTATTGGATAACCGTCTGGTAGAGATTTAATTATATTTGATAATACTTTCAATCCTGTTTTTTGAGCCGATACAAAAGCATTGTTTTGACAAGTATTGAGTTCTGCCATATTTTGTGAAATACTGTTTTGTATCTCTTCTTTAAACATAGGTGTTAATGGTTTGTAAAATTCAGTTGCCATTTACTCTTCCTCCTATTCTACAATTTCAATAAAACTTGATACAAAATGCTTGTCAAAATCTTCAAATGATTTTATTCGTCCATTATACAATGGCATAACATCTCCATCATCGTCTTTGAATTGTCCATCTTTAACTTCATAAATCTTACCTACTGTCAGAAATGGAGTAATACTTTTAACGCATACCACTTTACCATTGTAATACTTAGGTTCATCTGGCTGTGATAATCTTTCCAACGCCAGTTTTGCACCGACCATAAAATCAAATTCGTCATCCGGGTGACATTTTGCAACTGCATTTTTACCTGTGTTTCTGTCTTTTGCAATAACAGAATTTCCATTACGGTAGATGATAATGTGTTCGTTTTTACGGTTAAGGTATTCTGATACGGTGATTTCTTTTAATTCAATTGATTCAAAAGTATAATCAGAAGAACAATATGTTAATACCTCATCTCTAACTATAAGACCACACACAAAATCTTGCTTCCGTTTTGTAGGCAATTGACCATTTTGCCATCTAATACCGTCTTGTTCCATTTTCTTTAAAACTGCATAACAGTCTTTCTGATTAGTTACTCTAATTTTGAAACTTTCCATTTTATTCTCCTTAACAATCATGTCATCAGAAAAAGTATAGATACTTCCTTCAACAGTATAATTTCCGCTCGGTTTAATTTTCAAAATTTTCATTGTTTTACCACAATACTTTTTCATATTTCGAGTAAACGTACATCTACAGTCTATATCGCCCGCAAAATCAAGTCCAAACTCTTTTTCCATATCATCCCATTCTCTGATTTTGATTTTGTCACCTACTTTGTATCCCATATTCATCCCTCCGCTTTTATCCATTTTATTAAAACATAATCACCGTAAGTTGCAATCCATTCTTTCGCCCTGTCCATATTATCTCGGAATACATCAATACTTGTTCCGTTTTTAAGACTTTCTGCACCGCCAGTATCACGCACTTCAAAAATTCCGATATACTCGCCATTTTCGGTGTACAGCAAAGCAATATCTCCCATGTGTTCACGATTAGAAGCTATGATACCCTCATATGGTACTGTTCCATCTGCTGTTTTGTTTCCTGTCGGAAGATAGCAAGCGCATCTAATTCTTTCAAATCCATCTGGAATATTACTTGCTATGGCTTTATTGTAACCGAAAACAAGTCCGATAAACAGGATTGATAAACATATTACTTTTTTCATTTTTCATCTCCTACAAACACAATCATGTCTTTCGGTATGCCGTAAACTTCTGCAATCTTATCCCACATTTTAACTTTAGGAGAAGTTTTTCCTTTCTCCCAATTAAGCAGAGTATAAATGCTTACACCGATTTTTTCAGCCGCTTCACTTTGCGTCAATTCTGCAAGATTTCTTGCTTGTCTTAATGTCAATTTACTGATTTCCAATTTTATCACCTCACTTTTCATTTGGTTTTGCAGCCGATATAACCCATCTAAGCAGACACAAAACGATCCATATTCCTGTTGCAATCTGCCATGTAAAAGCAAATCCAAAACACATGGACAGTAGTTTTACAATTCCGCAAACCACAATCCAACTAATCCCAAAACCTAAAATTACGATTGATATTACAGAAATGACAGCAATTAAATTTCTCACATTTTTCACCACCTTTCTAAACTAAATTAAGCGGAATAATTTTATATTTGTATTCCTTACTTTTGTACGTGTAGTCATTTAATTTCTCCGGCTTATCTGCCCTACTTTCACAAAAATGTTTAGCCTTTACATAACTGTCATACGCTTCTTTGCTAATACTGTTCCTGAATGTGTATAAATCTGTAACTTGGATTGCATATACCATCATATTTCGCTATTCTCCAATCTATTCAAGTAAAAGTGATATAAAGGATATTCACAATAGCCGCATTTTTGTGTTATTCCAGTAAACTTTCCTAGTTTATTTTCTTTGATAAATCTTTCAGCATCCGGCAGATTGTTTGTGTCAACATACGCTTTATCAAATGCAAGTATTTCATCAAGATTCTTTGTAAGTGTTCCGTATGGCTCACCGTTATCACAAGTCAAAGTAATTGCTAAATTTCCGTTATAATATTTTGCCTTGTGTGCAGTGACTTCGTATTCTTCTCCCCAGTTTTTGATTTTCATTGTTTTCTCCTTTCTTTCAATGTACTTTAATTGTAGTACATATCACGATATATGTCAATAGAAATTACAATTTTTTTGTAATTTATTCAATCAAAAAAGAGATAGGCTTTTACACCTATCTCCCTTTGTTTTTAAGCGTTCTTCAACTGATTTTTCCAATTTCGAATCATGTTTCTCTGCTGTTCGTCTTGTGCTTCTCTCTCCATGCGATCCAGTTCGCTCACCATGTGGTCACGGGAATCTTCACGGCTATAACCGCCCATCCGTACACCTCTTGCATAAGAATCAGGCGAACCACCACGATCGTAAGAACCACGGTTAGAATATCCGCTTTCGCTTGAATATCTACCCATTGAATCACGCTTTGCATAACGTCCACGACCTCTTGCGTAAGAAGTTCCGTCCATGCCATCGTCATACATATAGTACGGCATCATCTCTGAATATCCTTCTTCGCTTGCTTCTTTCATGGCACAAATGGTTTCAATATCTTTGATAATATCGACCATTTTATCCATAATTTCCAGATTGTTAGAGGTCAGTTCACGTTTGTCTGCGATCTGCTCTAATTCTTTTTCGAGCATATCTTTTATGTCATAATAGACTTTCATGTTGTTATCCTCCTTTCTATGCTATTCTTGTTACCGTGATTGATGCTTGCCTACGAACCAAAATAGACGGAGTAGGCGTTGTTGCCGCATCATCTTCTGTTCCGTCAACATAAGCACCAGACACAGATAAGCAACACCCACAAGGTACAGTTATCAAAACAGACGTGTTGATATGTCCAAATTCCTCAACTGCTTGTGGTGTAAAAATAGCTACACTTTCTGGAATAGCAACACCGTTGATTGTTATAGCCAACGCAATAGGCGTTACTTCTCCACCCTCTGGAATGGCTATATTTGCTTGAAGATTCACTTCATATCTTGCAAATCTGTTGTTAGTATTACCTTTTAAGGTAAGAACCCCGGATGTAAGAGGAATAACATTTCCTGCATTACACGGGATAGATACAATGTCAAACGGGATTGTCCCGTTCAAGGCTACATTTACGTCAGCCGATGTAATATACCTTGCCATAGTAACACCTCCAATTAGTTGATAAATCCGTTATTGCATCCGCATCCGTTGTTATTGCACGTAAAAATCGGGGTGCGCCCATATACCGGAGTGGTGGGCACGGGGCAGGAATTTAAGCGGTTATACAACTGATCAACCTCATTACTGAAGCCCTGTGCAATAAACGCATTCTGTGCAGTCTGCGAAGCCGCAAGGTCTTTCATTGCAATAGTCTGACGCAGGTTTGCAATCTCGTCATTCTTAGCATCAATCTTATCTTGGCACAACTGGTCTTTAATAGACTGAATGCCACCGTTGATAACATTGAGGATTGCTTGCGTATTCTGCGTATCAGCTGTGCGTGTTGCACAAGCCTCTCTTGCAATATCAGAGCCAAGGTTAGCAACGCCAAGACGATTATCTGCGCTTGCTTGTGCCAACTGTGCCTGTACCCCATTAAACCCTTGCAGAGTTGCAATCTGTCCATTGTATGCCTGTTGCATATTTGCCATCTGACGTGCATTCGCTCCCTGTTCTGCGTTAGCAAAACCGTTAGCAACTGCCATCTGCATATCGGAACAGCAATTGCACAACTGCGTAGACAAATTCTGTACCCCACTCTGAATGCTTGTAAGCTGTCCGCTCAAAGCTTGATTCTGGAATCCTTGTGTGGTGATTTCAGCTTGATTCATCCAAGGGTAAAGCATTGCTCCATCTGCCGCAAAACCTCCCATACCGAAACCACCCATACCACCCCAACCGCCAAAGCCGCCGAGTGCAAACAGTACGATAAGGATAAGCCAAATATCGCTACCCCAACCGCCAAAACCACCGCCATAACCGCCGCCGTTTCCGTACAGAGGCTGGACGGGAAGAACCATGTTGTTATTGTCTGTCATAACTTTTTCCTTTCTGCCTTTATAGGCTATTAAATTTATACTTTACCTTGCGCATGGTTAGTACCTTTATTGATTATTTATAGCATTCTGAATTTGTGGAACAGCGTTGTTATACGCTTCTTGCACTTGTTGCTGTTGCATTGCTCCTGTCTGCATAAGATACTGCCCTATCTGTTGCGGATTGTAGTTTTTTATCTGCTCATAGGTATTTTTATCAATTTTTCCGTTATTCAAAAGCAAATCGGCTAAACCATTTGGATTTTGTCTTGCTTGCTGTATCTGCTGAATGACATTCATCATATTCATCATTGGATTGTTCCCGGATACGCCACCCAACATATTAGGCATTCGTTGCGGAATCATGTTTCTGAAAATAGGGTTCATACTTACTCATCCCCTTTCGTTCTTCTTGATGGTTTTAAGGTTACTTCCGAAAGTTTCTTTTCAACTTCTTCTCTGACAAGTTTTTCAACGATATTTTCAATTTCTTCCTGTTTCACAAATCCAGATAGATCAATTTTCTGCTCTTCTGGTTTATCTTCTACCTCCACAAGACGGAATTTTTTCATTGGTTCAAGTTTTCCGTCCACACCACGTTTCTTGTGATATACAAACGGATTATCCATGTCGATTAGGATAACTTCTTGTCCGTTGTCTGTCTGATACATATTTGCCGCTAATTCACCTTGTACAACGTCAAATTTGGTGCTATTTTGAATGTTTTGAGTTGTTGGTGGTAAATTGTTCACTTGCTGATTTTGTGGCTGATTTTGTGGCATATACGGGTTTTGAGGAACATACTGTTGCTGTTGTGGATAATTTTGTGGAAACTGTGGATAATTCTGTAAAGACATTTGCTGATAATTCATAGGATAACCGTTGTTATAGTTCATAATTTGCCTCCTTAAACTTTCTCATAATAGTAAATAGGTATAGCGTTTCCAGAATCCCAAACGTCCAGATACTCACCGTCAATAACCGCTACCGCATGAGTTCCAGTTCCTAAAACATAAATTCCTGTAGGATGCTCCATTGCAAAGTCAGCTATCGTGTAACATTCTGGACAAGTATTTGGAATAACTTTTCTTTCAAATCCGTTATTCATTAAATACGCTCCCCAAGTACTATCAGAGTTCATGAGATCATTAGCAAGAAAACCTTGTAAAGCCAATGCAATATAGGTTTTTTGCCAATTTTCGCCAGTAGCCGCCGCAACTGCTCTCACAACGCAATCTCCGACAATTTTTTGAGATGGATTTAAATTTACATACTTAAAAGCCATAACAGAACTCCTTATTTGATTTTATGGCTTTATTGTCTTATATTTTTGAGTAATTAGATAGAAACTAAACAGACTAAAAATAGACCGTAAAAAGATAGTGATTGACAGATTTTAGATTGAATACTATAATAATTTTAGGAATACTTCTTTGTCATTTTGGCATTTTGTATAACCTCCTTTCTGCTTAAAGGCTATCGAAAGATAGTCTTTTTGCTTGACAAATATATATACGAATGATATTATTATATAAGAAAGACATTTAACCCCATAAAATGTTTCTTTGTAACCTCATATAGAAGATTGTCGGCTAGTCCGGCAATTTTCTATTTGACAAAGTTTTAATTTGTGTTATAATAGTTCTTGAATAGCAGAGTGTTTTTGTTTCATTGGTTTTTTCATCCTTTCGTAAAAAAAAACGTCTATCTACATGATAGGCGTTTTTTGTTGCAAAAAAATAAAGGGCAACCGAAGTCACCCTTAAAAATGTTTGAATATCTGGTTATTTCTTTTATTGATTATGTATTTCAATGCCGTTAGTGATAAGTTGTATTTCTCCGCTAATTCGTAATAACTGAATCCGTCTATAAGCCGGTCTTTCATAATCTCTCTATCACGTATTGCATTCTTGCCTATGACATATTCATCTATGAGATTATTTAATTCAGTCCGTGATATATCCAGATTCTTCATAGTTTTCTCCATACAAAAAGACAACTCGTTAAAGTTGCCTTTATTGTACTATGTTTTGCGTGGTTTAGCAATACATTTTGCTTTCCAATTTTCTTGAAACTCTCAAATAGTCTTTTCTAAACTTCTGATAATTTATAAATGAAGATGGACTTTCTGGATATGCAAAATACCAAATAGTATATCTTAGCAATTCTTTATATTGTATCGCTATTTTCAACGATTCATTGGCACTTTCTATTGCTTTGTCCGTTAATTCTGTTTGTTTCATATTCAATTTCCCCTTTCAATAAGTGGCAATATGCCATGTTGTTTTAATAAATCATAAAGAAACAATCTTCCTGCCTGTCTCCACTCTGTCTGCATTCTTGTTCCATAACTGCCGTCATTTTTGGGATAACTGTGTGTTTTACTATGGACATATCCCATTCCTTGATATTTGCTATACAATACCCACTGATCGCCGACTTTATATTGCACTCCTAAGTCATGCAATAAAATATTGAAAGTTTTTGCAGACATACCATAGTCTTTAGCAATCTGTGTTGTCAATACCGTATCTTTGCTTGCAAGGATTTCATCATAGTATGTAGCTTTCGGTTGCAATTCAGATATTTTATCACTCATTTCCACAACTTCAAGCTTAAGTCTTTCATTTTCTTCGATTTTATCAGCAAGCATTCTCAACGATTCAGCATAACTTATTTGCGGTAATGAATAACTTCCTGTTCTGCGGATTGACGGTATAACATCATGCGTTATCCATCTTTTAAATTTCTTTAATTTTTCTATGCGTTTTTGAATTGCATCTTCATCTTGTGATACACCCTTTGCCTTTTGTGGTTCCATATAGAAAAGCAATGAATACAGTCCAGTTTCATTTATAACCGTCATATTTTGCAATCCACCAAGGGTTTTTATTTGTGACACACCCTTTTCATCATCATCTAATCTTAAAATACTTCTTCTGTAATTAGTATCTCCAAATAATTCTGCCACATCTTTTCCAACAAACCACGGCTCACCGTCAATTTCAACCGTCCTTACTTTTCCAAATTCTTCATTCTCAAATACTTTTAGTTCGTTGCTCATAATTTCTTTCTCCTTGAAATAAAAAAACGCTATCGGAGTGCATGGGTCGAGCATACACTTTATCCGATAGCGTTCTTAGCAAATTGTTAGTGTGTAAAGTCTCGACCTCTTTACAACTAATATTATAAAGTATTCAAGATTGTTTGTCAACAAACAGGCTTGTCATTTCTGACAAGCCCTTTATATCATTTATCTCTTTGGTTTCTTATGGTATCCTCGCCCAGAACACATATTGCATTGAACATTTCCTGCCGGGATTTTCTTCTTACGTTCTTTAGTAGTGGTATTTTTAATTGTTTGTTTCGCAAATATAATCACCGCCTATAAAATCACCATTGTATGTGTTACTACCGCCATCTCCACTATCTTGTGTTATTTCTTGTGTAGTAGTCACAACATCTTCAAAACTATTCTCATAGTATATCCATCCGGCATTAGTTCCTAACAATGCCACGATCAACACTAAAATCACAACCCATAATCTCTTGTGTTTTCTGTCCTCTAATTCAAGCACCGCATAAGGAACACTTCTTACATCGCAAGTACATTCTTCGTTTTTCATAACCTAAAATCTCCTTTCTTGTTATTATAATATTTCCATAAAAGAATGTCAACTAAAAGGCAGTTCATCAGAATCTACTTCAACAAGATTGCCATTTACTCTAGCATAGCATTTTCTTTTATCATGCTCACTGCCAAAACCACCATAAGAGGATATATTATTACTGTTTTTATAATTATTATTATAAGGTATATTAGTATATAGCATTTCTTGCTGTACAGATTGGCAATTTTTTCCATTTTGAATAGCATTTTCTGCTACTCTAATTGAATTTTCTGCTATTCTTGCGTTTACATTTTCATTTCTGCTAGGCTGATTAGCAAAATTTGCTAGTCCAGATTTATAACAACTTTCAATCCATCTTTTTCTTCCATCCATCCTTACAATGCGTAAATATCCCATAGATACAAGTTTGTTTATTTGTTCACTGACTTTTCTTATGCTACAACCGCAAAATTTAGCAAGATATTCATTGCTTGCAAAACAATAGTCACCGCCACTTAAATGATTGTCTAAACTGTTGATTTCCGCAAAGATTATTTTGTCTAATGCGTTAAGATTTTCATGAAGATAGATTTCTTTTGGAATCCAGACACCCTCAAAATCTCTAGGATAAATTTCGACTTTTTTCATATTCTGTTTACCGCCTTTACATAAACTTCGCCTATTTACAAAAATAGCGAGGAAACGGTTAGGCGTTACCGCTTTCATATCTGATAGCTAGTCAGATACTATCCTCGCACTTCTCATATAGAATTATACAATTACTTTAGTACATTGTCAATCCTCTTCCTCAATATCCAAATCCACAATTTCGCTATCTGAAATATCATCAACTAATTCTTGCCCTTTTTCCTCAACCGTTCCTCTGATTCTTTTAACAAGTGGCATAAGAAACGGCGGCATCGGTACACCTATATCATTCAGATTTTCCAAGATAGAAATAATCTCATTCAAGACAAGCCACACCGCAACTACACAGCCGATAATAAACGGTAACACAATCGGCAACCCCAAACTTTCAATGATGTATTTCAAAAGTACATCCACACCAACACCAACACCGACTAATAGATACATGCAAACCTTTTTAGCGATCCCGATAAATCCGTAATAGCTTGAAACCTGCTGTCCTCTGTTTTTTGCTGCCAAAATGCCTGTCAGATAATCAACAACATTAAAAGCTACCAACAGATATACAGGAATTGCTAAGTTTCCCAAAAGACTTGTCAGCGTTGCAAAAAATGCTATGATAATTGATTTTGCTTTATTCATTTTTACCACCTCTACGGTTTTTCTTTATCTTATCACAACATTACATTGTTAGCAATCATTTCTTTAATTCTCTACGTGTGATTGCACCGACTTTACCATCTACATCAATGTTAGCTTGTTTTTGGAATCTCAAAATTGCATTATGAGTATCATTGCCAAGCCATCCGTCAATGTTTGATTTGCCTTTTACGTTCTTTTCTGCCAAGCAACCATGCCGTATTAGTTCATATTGCACCCATTTAACATCATTTCCGTGTTGCATGGGGATTTTCTTGTATAATAGTCTTGTCGGCTCTGTATAAGGATTCAGTGACGTTACAGAGGTATTTACTTCGTCATACCAGTAAGACATATCAACTCTTCCACCTATGCCGTCACAGATTGCATTTGAAGTGTACTGCCAACCAACATACTTTCCGGCATAAGTGCATTTGCTTGCATACTGTGCTACCCATAATTTACAATCAGCAGGGAATTTGGACACATCAAGCCGATTGTTAAACCAACTTGTACTTGCGTAGACACCTACTTCATGACCATAGTTCTTAAGGTGATTTATCGTTGCAAGCAGTAAGTTAGTGCGGTCTTGTTTTGACAAATTATCCGACCTGCCGCTTTTACGTACTGCTTCTGCAACTTCGCTGTCAAGGAATATCGGAAATGACAGGTTTAAGTCCTTAACATAGCTATGAATCCACTCTGCTTCTTCGATTGCTTCTGCCGTTGTGATAGCACAAGGAAAGAAATACACTCCATATGGTATGCCCTGTTCTTGACATCCTCTAATATTTACTTTAGCATAT
>Ga0326514_10000401_pt1 | contig 29693 bp, 16 predicted proteins | sample 3_2548_0518_D_FD_203653 | JGI IMG/M metagenome (GOLD analysis project Ga0326514, IMG submission 203653) | Bovine rumen microbial communities from UC Davis, California, United States - 3_2548_0518 | ecosystem: Host-associated > Mammals > Digestive system > Stomach > Rumen | place: USA... | reverse complement strand
AGAAGTTAAATAACAATGAACAAAGTACAGAAAATTAAGGAATGGATTAGTAAGGAGCAAGAAGGTCTTATGGATGCTCAAGGTAACTTTGAATATCCAGAACATGAAGGGGCGTACCATATACTATGCAACCTCGATGCTTACATTGACTCCTTGCAAGAAGAGCCTGTGAGCAGAACCCCAGCCGACATTGAATCTGCAATGAAAGAAGTTGAGAAAAAGTCAATGGCTTTTACCGAGGCTCATCAAGGAGAGGACACCGACACTATTCTTGCGCAGATGCGCGGTGAAGAGCTTGTAAGCGATGGGTTAGAACAAACATCGGCAGATTATGCGAGGGAAAGATTATCTTACGATGATTACCCTACATATAACGATGAATACGAAATCATGCTTGCTTATGAAGCTGGTGCTAATTGGCAGAAAGGAAAAACACTATCCGACGTAAAAAAGGCGGTAACTGGTAAGGCATTCCAGTTTAGCATGGAAAACGTGGAAGCGTGGGGTGATGATTCTAACGGCAACGGAAAGACGATAAAGCTGAAAGGTCGCGTAACTTTTCAAGTCAGCAATCCTGAATCTATTATTGACGCGCTGTTCGCAGAATTAGAAAATGATAAGCAAGAATAGTTATGAAATGTCCAGAACCAAGCATAAAAGAGCCTTGCTATTTCTGTTATAATGGCGAGTGCTATGCCACCCATTGGTATGAGTGTTCCAAAGGATTTAGAAAGCCGCACGTCGGCAAGAGGGGCAACAAGAATAACAGGTATTGTAAAAAGTAACCCATGAATTAAACGAATATATAAGGAACTATGAACGAGTTTAAGGACAGAATGGTAAGCGCCGAAGGATGGGAAGGAAAGATGCGCCCCGTCAACGTAAACGGCATGTTTTTCGCAGACGACCCCGACAAGATGGACGGATGGGGCTGTGGCATGATGAGACGTAAAGACAACTGGGCACTATGGGTGGACGGTAAAGGCTTCGTCTGTGGTGGCGAGAATATGTGTTGGCCTGTACGCCCTTGGCCTATGACAATGAGTAAGGAGACAGCCAAGAAGCTATGCAAGACGGGCATCGCGCATTGGAAGGAAATCTTCTTCGTTGAGAGTAAGGACTATTACAAGAAATTGCTCGAAAGGATGACGAAGAAGATGGGATATATCCAGCTCGACAATCCCGTTGAAATCAAATCGTGTGTATATCAGAACCGCTACCGAACCATCGACCATGTTGACTATGTGGAAGGTATTGCGGTATGTGCATTTCGCAACCACAAGAACCAAATGGAATCGCTGAACTGCTACGACACCATGAGCATTGTGAACGTAGGGCGTGAGTTGGTCAGGACGTTGATAAACAGAAAAGTGAAACTATCATGACCATCATGTAAGAAATGACCCTCTCTCAAAAATCCCAGCTACCTTCACAGGCGGCTGGGATTCCTAAAACTAAAACTAAAACCTAAACCATGAAAAAACTACTAACTTCGCCCGACGCTTCGGGACAAACTTATTACTACTAACAATTAAAACATTAAACTTAATTTATTAATCGAAAGTCACCACCGTCGCGGCGGGAATATCCTGTAGCTGACTCCTACACCCACAAACGGCTCGAAGCCCTTATATCCGAATCCATAACCATACCCACCAACCACACCGACAGACCACCTTGTCGCCTTCTCCCGTAGCGTCACCGTCTCACTGACAGTCACCGTCTCCACGACCGTCCGCTGTCTCACATGTATGCTGTCCAGCTTCGGCCACACCTCGTAAGCCAACCCGCTGACCCATGCCGTATAGGTGCTATCGTCTGAGTACTCCCTTTGCACCACAGCCGTCAGCGGCTCGTCCTCCCTCACCGTGTCGCCCTCGTCCGTCGTATCTCCATCGTCCGTCAGTGTGTCCGACGGTTTACCCGTCGGCATCGCCACATAACACACAACCCTCTCCCGTCTCATCACAGGTACCGTGTCCCTCACCACGCTGACCACCGTGTCCCTCACCACGACCGTGTCCCTCACCACGCTGACCGTATCACCTTCCAGCGCACCGTCGATACTGCACTGCCGAACAAAGAACATCGCCGACCACAGCATCACGCCCATCCATACCAGCGGCACTATCAACCAGCATATCATATCAACCTTCCGTCTCATAATCCCAGCACCGTCTTAACCTTAACCAACAGTTTCTTCCTCTCATCCAGACCGTTCAGCCCGCCGTTAATCCTGCGCGTCACCGCCACGACATCATCACTATCGGCAAGTGTGTTCAGCCCGCGCTTCCACCAGTACCACAACGCGCTCTTAGTATGCCCCGGGCTCTGACCCAGCCACTCGGGATGTCCCATCAAGTCGCCATTGCAGTACCCACTCTTCTGGTACGCCTGGTAGTTCGAACGTCCTGTCAGCTGTATCAGCCCGCGTCCACGGTATCTGTAACCGTCGCCACTGCCCTCGCTGCCATTGCCCATGCGGTTAGCATAGACCCTGTTGCCTATCTTCTGCGGGTTCCTCGCATACACCTTTGCCGTGCTCGCCGTGAAGTACTTCGGGAACACCCGTAGCAATCCATCCGCAGAGTAGTTCAGATTCTCCGTCACCCGCGTCAGAAACGCCGACTCATGCAGCACCTGCGCAATGAAATGCGCCGCCCTCAACTTGGTGTTCACACCGAACTTTTCAGCATACACGTTGAACACCTCGACAAACTCACCCGCACGCCCCCTGTTGGCCTGCGGTGCAATGGTCAATATCTCCTGTACCGTTATTCTCATAATCTTTCAAGTTTGTAAATTAAAAATCATCCCTGTCCAATTCCGTCCTCCTGTCATAAGGAGGCTCATAAGGCTCTTCCACCTCCCCCTCATCCATCGGTGGCCGGTGGTGATGTCTCTCCCTCCCCAGGTCCTCGACGGCACCGCCAATCTCGTCTGACTTGACCCGTATCAGCCGCCCCAAGAACCGCATAAACGCCTTCCAGCCGTCAACCATGCTTATCTCAGCGTCCATCTTAACATAGGCCACATGACCGATAATCGAAGCAACCTCACAGCCACACCCAATACCAAGTCCGAGAGCAGCCGTCCAGATATGCGAACAAATATCCATAGGCTCCGTGATGGCCACGCCAATCAAGGCTCCCAAGACAAGGAATGTCACATAGTCCACCATCTTGTTCATCGTCCTGCGAACAGCCCTTGATTTGTGCCACTTAAACTTCTCCATCAGCGTCTCATTCCCGATGCTCTTCGCATGCCACCACCGTTTCTTGCTTGCTGAGTAGCCCCACCAAAGGTCAGCGAGTATCAGCGCAGCCGCACAGAGTATCATGTGGCGTAGGTCATACACCACCGACAGCACCTCTGCGCCCATAGACCCCCAAAGGATAGCCTTTCCTCCTACCGTATTTTCAACGTTACTTGTCATATCACACACAATAAACTTCCATACAAACTAACCGCACACATCACCTCAGCTGCCAGCACGCCGTACCCGTCGAGTACCTGCGGCATCTCCTCGGAATCGTTCAGAGCACCCATAGTACCCGCAATCAGCGGAATCCAGATTAGCCACACCAGCAGCCACCAAGGGCAGATACAGGCCACGCAGACCTGAGAGATCACACCAGCCGCTATACCGCATACATAGTGCATCGTCCGCGTGTCACGGTTGAACACGGGAGTGACAGCGGCACCAATCAGACAAACCACCGTCAGCCAGCCAAGCCACGCCACATCGCCAAGAGCCGACATCAGCGGAACCATCAAGGTCAGGGCGACTGCAATCAGCCACCCAGACCACGCCCACCGCATCCTCTCGGAAAGGTTATAGACTAACCCGCTCACCGATTCTGGAACGCCTCCACGAAGCATCAGTACGATGCCTCCGACGGCAATGCAAAGGGAAACAATCGTCAGTATCATCATAGACCGCCCTCCTTGTTTACGTTGTCCTTTTCTTCCCATCCCTCGTCGATGCACCGCTCAATGTAGGCGATGCCGCCGAGGTAGAAGGTGGCCAGCTCGCTGATGTCCTGGAACTCCTCGTAGATGGCACGCTTGTCAGCGTCCTCGCTTATCTTGTAGCGCATGGGGAAGGTGACTAACTGCGGGTAGGCCAGTGCCACGTCGTGCTTGGCCTTGTAGTTGTTCTGATTCTCTGCACTGAGCCAGACGTTGACGGTCTTGCCCGCATCGGCACCGTGGAGCACCGTCCACTGGTAGCCGTTGAGAATCTTCGCGTCGGTACGTGTGTCGATGGCCTCTATCTCCATTGCACGGCGTTCCTGCTGCATGGCCTCTGTCTCTGGGAGTCCGAGGACTTCTGCGGCCACCTGCTTGCAGAGGAAGCGGAACTGCCGGAATGCCTCCCTTTCCGTCGCCGACCCGTCGCTGAGCAGCGCCAGCAGTACGCCGGTCGGGTATTTGTCGGTCACTAACAGTTCCGTCAGCTTGTCATACGCAGGCACGTCGCCGCGTATCTCCACCATGCGGTACTCGTACATTGTCACGTCTTCGCGCACCGCCTCGCTTACATCGTAGTTGATGCGCACCAGTCCGGGGTAACGCTCCACGGTCACTGGCATAATAGTCGATTCTGTTTTCATATCTTACTCAAAATAATAGTCAACCTTGTTTCCTCCCAATGACCTGCTTTTCAGCGTGGCCATGAACGGGAACGCCTTCAGTTCGCGGCACTGGCGCAGCACGTCCTTCAGCCGCGGGTTGTTGGTGAGGAACTTGCACTCATGGCCGTTCTCCTCGACGAGCACCACGTAGCGTCCGTCGCCGTTCTTGGTCTTGACGTTCTCCTGATAGTCCTTCACGACGATACTGCGGCCTACGAGGAAGCTACAGCTGACGGTGGGAACGTCGAAATACACCTGACCGTCCTTCGACACTGTTTCGTGTCTGATGTTCAATTCACTGAATGTTTTCATTCCTGTTATCTTTTTCCATAGGTTTCTTCCGTTGCAGTGCATCAGCCATCCCTTGTAGCTGGCCAGCACACCGCGCAGATGTTCAGCTGCCTGCTCTCCCTTGCGAGAGAGCCGCCGCAGCTTTCTTCGGAAACGGGTCTTCATGCGCTTACGGAGTCGTGTGTGGTTGCGAAGGAACACGTAGCCCACGAAGTCGATGCCTGTCATATTGGTGACGTGCTCGACGTTGACATTGGTATGCAGGGGCTGGTGTATCACGTTGCTGGCATACCGTCTGACCGTCTCGACCGCCCGCCACACTTCCTTGGTGTCGAAGCCGACGATGAGGAAGTCGTCGCAGTAGCGGAACAGGTGTGTCTTGCCTTTCCTGCTCAGCATACGGTCGAGACGGTTCAGATGGAAGTTGGCTATCGGCTGGATGGGGAACAGGCCTATTCCTAACCCCTCACCAGTGGCCGTGACAACTTCCTTCAGCAGCCAGCGGATGCCCTCGTCGCGGTACATACGGCACAGCTCTTCATAGACGATGCCCTGGCTGATGTTCTGGTAGAACTTCGTGAAGTCCATCTTCGCAAACACGATGTCACGCCCTTTGTTGAGGTCGATGAACCTGCGGACACGGCGGGCGGCGTAGTGTGTTCCCTTGCCCTTGATGCTGGCGTAGCTGTCGTGGTAGTATGACTTGACCATCGTAGGCCCTATCACCCGCATCAGCGCGTGGTGGATGATGTGGTCGGGGCAGTAGGGCAGCTTCGTAATCTTACGAACCTTGCCGCAGGGGCAGTGCTCCTCGTCCTCCTTGACCTGTGAGGTTCTGTAGGTCCTGTCCGCGAGCATCTGCTGAATCTTCAGAAGGTTCCCAACGGGGTCGCGGTCGAACTTGCGCACGCCGTACTTTGTGGACTTACCACGCCGGGCTTCCTTCTCAGCCGCGATGAGGTTTTCCATGTCGTACACCTGCTCCAGTCTGACCTGCCGGTGCTTGCCGCGTATCTCAGATATATTCACTTCGTCCACTGTCATAGCTCACATTGTTGAATGGCTTTCATCTTCATGCTGCGGGCTTTCAGCCGTTACACCTACTTGCGCGCTCCCTCCAAGGGGATTGCTGGACTTTTTTCGCATGTTCGGCACGGTGGCCTCCCAGTTGCGCGGTCTTCATTGGTGCTTTGCTTCGTATTTTGTTTTTCAAGATGAATTTCAGACGAGCGCCGATGTTCGCATTCGAGTTCGAGAAGTCGTTATTCGCGTTCGATGCCGAAAGACCGCAAATCGACCCGTTATTCGCATTGCCGCCGACGTACAGCAACCTCACCAAATCTACCTTTTTGTTTGCCATTCTTTTTCTCAATGATTTTCCGTTTTCCGATTTTCCGAGAGAGGCGTCGCCTTACAGCGACGCAACGAGCTCCGAGCCCCGAACTTCTTCTGGCTCGCCATAGAAAGCCAGACGAGCGCCGACGGCCGCAGACGAGTACGAGAAGTCGCCATGCGCGGCCGACGCCGAAAGACCGCAAAGCGACCCGTAATCCGCAGCGCCGCCGACGAACAGCAACCTGCCATTAGCACCTATCCAGTGGCCATCGCATAGGCCCGTCACAGACGAGCCGCCAGTGAGTCGCGGCAGCATATCGAAGTGCTGCCCGGCGATGATAGTCTTGATGTACGACTGGTTTGCTGATGTCACGGGCAGGGTGATGGTGCGGTCTGCGGGATAGGACTCGCCCCATACATTATCCTCCCAGATGTAGGCCGTTCCGCTGCCATTGTGACGGAAGCCGATGACGAACTCCCAAATCTGCTCACCCATTCCCTCGATGCCGAAGAAGTTGAGCCTCTGGACGTAGTTGCCCTGCGAGTCAACGGTGGGCTTCGTGCCGCACTGGTACTTGCCAGCCAGTGGGAGCGTGAAGCCTGTAACGATGTTCCGGACTCTGGCGTAGTTATTGATGATGCCCTCGCCCACGTTGTCCTCGTAGTTCGTATTCGCAAACCATGCCAGGTGCAGTGCATTCTCCTTGCACCAGTCGGTATAGTTCCATAGGCCGTAGCCGTCGGCACCAGCCTTGGCCTGCTGCTGGAAGGTGGCGATGGTCTGCTGTCCTGTCGGGATGCGTCCGGGCTGGCTCTTCAGCTTGCCGCTCTGGTTGAACGCCTTGAACATACCGATGTACTTCTTGGGAAACGTCTTCTTGCCAGTAGGCAGCAGGTCATACGCTCCAGTACACTTCAGCACCTCCGCACCGTCCTCCGTGCCACTCCAGATGTGGAGCGCAGGGCGAAGCACCATGAAGTTACACCCGGCAGCGTTCAGGGCTGACACCTGTGCCACGGTATCGTCGGCAAACGTCACCGTGCCTGCCGTCATACCAGAGTAGTTGCCCTCAAAGGTGGCAGACTTGATTTCAGCCATCTTCGTCCCGTCGGCGTTGAATACATAGCACTTACACCGCTGCACGTAGTCCTCCAAGAGCGTCAAGCCGCCGTCGTGGGCCAGTGCCGCGCTGAGGTTGGCAGGGTTTATCCACACCGTACGGAACGTCACACCAGCCATCACCTGCACCGTCTTCACGTCAGAGGCGTTCCAGACAGGATGGGCCGAGACGATGACGGTAAAAGCAAACTCGCCGTCGATGCTCCCTTTGTCGAAGGTCAGCGTGTTACCTGTCAGTCCGAAGCAGGCAGCGGCAGTCTCTTGGGTAACATCGCCGCTGTTGACAGTCACGCTGTCGATGGCCAGCACAACGTCGGCCAGTGTCAGCTCGCCGCCGACGGTCAGCACTGCGCTCTCGCCGCTGTTCAGCAGCTGGGCGTCGGAAGCGAAGCTCCAGGTGTCTGCCTCCAGTGTATCATACGTCACGTCGAGTCCGAGCTGGGTAAGCAGGTAATGCTCACGGCCAGTCATCGCACTCTTATACACATAGCCAGAGACCTGTTTCTGTGTGATGGTCTGACTATAGTAAACCCTGATTAGGGTGTCCACCTCCGTCTGCGTCAGTGTCAGGCGGTTTGTTGCACTGCCCATCGGCAGCTTCAGTTTCGTTAAATACATATCTTTCGTTATATCGTTATTACGTAATTACGCCACTAAATCATCCAGCAATCCAAGGACGGCGTGGGCCACGCTGTTGCTGATGTTCTCGCAGGCGACTTCGCCTATTGTTCCTCCTGTTTCGAGAGTGATGTCCGTCAGCAGGGTCTTGTCCGTCAGCTCCAGCTTCGCAATGTTCTTGGGCATGGCCAGCGTGGTCATATTGTCGGTCACAGGCAGTCGGATGGCCGTCAGCGCGGCACAGCCAGTCAGCAGGAGCGTCTTGGCTGCTGGGAAGCAGCGGAAGTCACCGTCGGCGTAGGCCGTACAGTGGCGCAGGTCAACCGTCTCGCAAGCGTCGAAGGTCGGGTTTCCAGAACCCTTGATGTCGGTCAGCACGGGATTCTCAAAGCCTGTCGTATCGTCGCCGAACTTCATACTACGCATCGACGTGAAGCCTGCCCATGTCGTGATGGCCGTGATGTAGAGCTTTGAGAGGTCGAGAATGTCATCATAGAACCGCTGGCCGTAGAGATTGAAGCGGCCCGAGTCCTCGTTGCTGATGCCCTGCGTCACCAGAATTACATTGTAGTACTGCGTCGGGTCGGCGGCATACTGCTTGGAGAGCTGGCCAGTGGAACCGAGCTTCGTTCCGATATAGTTGCGGTAACGGCTGCGGATGCTCAGGCTGATACCGCTGGCACCTGAAGGAATACGCATGGCCCTGTTCGTAGCGTCGAGCACGGAGTCCATTGCCATTGTCGCGCGGATGCTGCTGGCGGTGTAGTCACCAGCACCGTTCTCGCCTCCTTGGAAGTACATACGACCGTCGAGCCACCACAGCAAGTCCTCCTTGGCAGAGCCGTGGGCTTTCTTCTGGTCTGACGAGCTGCCGCTGGCCACGTACTTGTACGCCGTATCGGCATTGTAGATGACCGAGTTATAGGCATCGGCTTCGTCGGTGATGCAATAGCGGCTCAGTGCATCCACATTCAGGAATCCCGCTGCCAGCAGGTCAAAGTACGAGGCGTATTCCTGCTGACAGGTAGCGTCCAGCAGCTCAAAGAGGGCTGACCGCTTGCCCATCACACGCTCAGCGATGAACGTAGCCGCGTCGCTGATGGCCGACTGTGTGGGGAAGAATGCCTGGCTCACGGTGGTCACGCTCACGCCATCGTTGAACACGTCATCGTCAGTATAGAGCCTTGTGAAGTCATAGCGCAGACGCGAGGCGTTGTCACCACGGAGCGACGTGTCGATGTCGTAGGGCAGCAGGCGCAGAATCTCGTAGGTCGTGCCCGTCTCGTTCAGATCGTCGGTGTAGGCACTCACCACCTCGTCACCGGCATAGTGGGTGAAGAACTGGTTCTTTGCCCGCTGGTCAGTCCATAGCAGGACTTTCGTCACGAAGGCATTGAAGGTGATGGAATCTTTTACAAGATAGTTGCCCATCTCCTTGTAGAACTTCTCCAGTCGGTTTGCCGAGTTATCCACACGGCTTTCTCCCAGCACGGTGATAATGGTATTCGTCGAGCTGATGACACCGTTCTTACTCTTGTAGCCGATGAAGTCGGGGTGGCAGTTGAACACGAAGTCGAAGAGTCGCTGCATCGCTGAGTCCGGTCCGAGGATGCCGTCGCCATAGTAGGCATCGCCAGCGTCCAAGTCCGGCCAGCGGTACTCCAGGCAGTCCTGACCGCGCGTAGTGAAGGTGTTGTCGAGATACTTTCCTGCCGTCACCAGGTACGGGCAGCGGAAGTTACAGATGTCGGTATTACCGTTTCTGAACTCAATGGAGTAGTCGGGGTGTGACTCTTCCAGATTGTCTTGGAAGCCGAATACACCGCTGTTCTTCTTATCCGTTATCAGGTCAACCTTTCCGCTGAACTGGTAGTCCTGTGAGCCAACGGCGTGGGTGAACTGCACGGCGGGAACACCGTCGATGGCCTGACGCACCTTCGCGTCCAACTGCTGCGGTGGCGTGAGGATGTTCGGGAACAACGGATTGTCATTGCCGTCACGGACGTTGGCCAGATAGCGGATGGCATCGTCAATCCAGCGGGCCATAGGCAGGTTGCGGGTGGCCGTGCTCTCGTTGTAGTTGGTCTTCACCGTCAGCAGCTTGCAGGCGTTCTCTGTCGATGAGTTGCCGCGCACAAAGATAGCGAGCTTCGTCTTGTTCTCGACATAGTACCAGCCGTCGGAGGGATTCTGCGAACCGCCAGCCTCGTACAGCTCACGGCTCCAGCGGTACACCTTCACCGTGCCCTTGCAGTCGTAGCGCATATTCTTGCGGAACTCCATAGCGGTGGACGTACCCTGAATGCGAACGCGCAAGTCCTTGGTGTTCTCGCCGACGTATTTCACGCTTCGCGAAACGTCCACGTCGCCGTTCTTGAAGAAGAACAGTTCCAGTTCCTGCTGGCCAGTCGGGTAGGCATCGGTGTCAGTCTGCGACGGGTCGAAGGTATGCGTGTTCACGATGATGTTGCACGTACCTTCCACGGAGTCGCCTACCTGTGCCGACAGGCGGCAGCAGTACTTGAACGTCTCGTTGAAGTTCACAGTACCGTTGCCGACATAGCACTGGTTCTTCTGGAACTCGGCTCGCATGGCCGACAGGCTACCCATACCCATGACGAAGTTCTGCAGCACCTCGAAGGAGTCAAGGCACTTCTTGTAATAGGCAATCTTCAGGACATCGAGCGTACAGCCGTCGGCATGGAGCGTGACGGGCAGGGCTGATGACTGCGACAGGGTGGTGTCGCTGAGAATGGCCTGACCAGCAAACTGACCGTTGACGTACATCGTCGTGATATGGTTGGTCGGGTTGAAGTTCTCGTCCCAATATGGCTGGGTGGTGATGCAAAGCTCCACCTCCTCGCCCAGCTTGAAGTGTCGGTTGTTCTGCGTGGCCTGTGCGCCCGTGGCGGGGTCGGTGGTGATTTCACCGTTCGCTCCCATCTTGACATAGATGGTATCGGCGGTGATGAAGAAGCCTACATTGTTGTCGAAACACTTGATAATTTTCTTCGTCGTGTCGAAGGCATCAGGCACCTTGAAACGTATGAGGAACGTCCGGCCAGTGTCTAATATACCGCCACCGATGCGCCGGTTCTCGTCATACTCAGTAGCAGAATAGAATGGAGTCATCCCGAGCGTCACCTTGCTGCCGCCAGTCAGATGCAGGGCGTTGTCCTTCCAACACGATCCGAATTCATCCCATGAAAAGCCCTCGAACTGTGCGATGCCGCCCCAGTTGGCGGGTGTGGGCAGCTCGTCGTTTGAGCGTCCCTTGGCGGTCAGGTTGTACTCGAAGCCCGGAATGACCGTCCAGTCGAAGTCGCCGCTGGCCGTGAACGTCTCGATGGCCACCGATACGGGGTCGCCCTGGCCGTCGAGTATATGAACCATCAGCGTGTTCTGCTGCTGTTCCACGCCTACGGTATAGTCGGTATAGACGCGGTTGCAGGGAATCTCCAACACGGTCGGCGTGCCGTCATTCAGCGTCACGCGGACGTTGGCCGTTTCCTCACCCTTGTTGTAGGCAGCGATGCGGGGGTTGATGTCATCATACAGGGTCACGTCGCCAATCGGCTCGATGGCCACGAAAGCAGCGGTTGCCGCCTCGCTCTGAAGGACGCACATCACGTTGGTCTGCACCACGTCCGACTGCACCATACCGTTGCCCATATCCAGATGCGCCTTAATCATATACACACCGCTGAAAGGCAGGTCGGTCCAGTCCAGCGGAACATTTACGCGGTTGTTCGTCGTGATGCTTGCCGTCTCGATATGCTGGAAGACCACCGTCGATGAACGGTACACGTCCACGACGAGCTTGATGCTGGTCATACCAGTGGGAAGGGTGAACTGTGGCACGTAGCTGATGCTCTGCGGGTTCACGATGCCGAAGTTGTAGCCGCTCCAGAGTTCCAGCTTCAGGTCTATGCAGTACATCGTCAGCCCACGGGTGACGTAGCGTTCCTCGCCAGCCCGGTCAACACGGAGCGTCATCTGCTCCGACGTGTTGGCGATGTTGCGCAGCTGGTTGCCTTCGAGCGTGATGGTGTAGAATCCCTCAGCGTCAGCCGTCGGGCGTGCGGCATAATAGACCGTTGCCCCTACGCTGTTCGTCAGCGTCACGTTGATGTCCGTCGATGGCTCTCCGTCTACGATGTTGCGCACCTTGAACTTCACCGTCACATCATCCGAGTCCTTCTTGTAGTACTGAATGGTGTCGATGCCGTAGATGGAGAGCGAGTCATCCTCCGTGTCGCCGCCGACGGGCAGTTGCACCGAGCACAGCACATACTCATCGTCATAGTCCTCCAGCCATGCCAGCCTGTCCTCCTCAGAGGCGAACCCGTAGAGTATTCCGCTGTTCACCTCGAAGCACGCCGCCTTGCCGCCGATAGCCGTCTCCATCGCTGCCACCTTCTCCTTGATGACGCGCTCAACCTCACTATGAGTCTTTCCCCATTCCTTTCCGGCATCAGGGCCACTCTGGTATGTGCCGCCCCAATCCTCTTCAAAGCTCTGTAGGGGCGTGTTGTCTATGATTTTCTTTGCCATATTGTCGTTATTTCGTTATATAGTTATCACGTTATTCGTTATCACCACGGTTCACTTCTAAACCAGCCGTCGCTTCTGAACCACGCTGCAACGGCCTGCCATGCCGCTGCCGCCATCATCATCAACCTGCGTCGAAAAGTACTCATATTATTTCTCCGTTTAAAAATTTTTTTTCTATCTTTGCAACCGATATGCTTATTAGTCCTAACATAACCATCTTTGAGGAAGGCTTCGGTGAATTTGACAGCGAAGTCATACCGTACCTGCTTCGTCATGTGGACATGTGGCTCTCGTCGGCTGCCGGCATCGAGCCTTTTTCGAGCAGGATGGTGTATGTCTGTCATTCTGAACACGGCCCGATGTGTTGCTTGAACAGCGACAGTTCTCACACAATAATTCTTTTAGCGACTGGCAACTACTGGCTTCAGTGGGTATTCCAGTTCGCTCACGAATACTGCCATCATCTGATAGACGGCCCCATGGGTGGAGACACAACAGGTCTCCTATGGTTTGAGGAAGTCCTGTGCCACACGGCCAGCCTTTATGCTCTGTCTCGTCTCGAAGAGCTTCTAACGCTTCCGCAATCTGAAGGAACTCCGCAAGGTTCGGCCCCTGCAACCCGCCTAAAGTATCTGGCTCCGTCGGTTCGTTCCTATATAGCCAACTGTCATCAATGGATATTCTATACAGCACGGGAGCTTCGCCAACTCGTAGCAGAGGGGCACCTCGATATACGAGAAGGCGTGTACCCTCGTAAAACTTACAACATAGCAGCAGCGTCAATACTGCCACTGTTTCAAGGCGGCAGCACCCTGTGGAGGATAATTCCTCACATCGGAAATATTCGTCAATATCCCTCATTAGACACGCTCTTTGCTCATCTGTTAAGGGAATCTGATACCACTTATACCCGCTTGTTACTCCTTTTGCGTTCATTCTTCCTATAACTTTTCACTTTTCACTTCAAGAAGCCTCCCACTCGCCTGCCACGGCCAGATTGTTGACGATGCTCACCTGGTAGGTCGCACCGTCTGCAAAGTCAGGCTCGTCTATCCACCTCACCGCCGATGGCAGGTTCAGCACGCTTCCCACGGGGTTGTGACAGGTGAACTGTATCATATACTCACACAGCGCATCGGCAGGCCCGGGAGCCAGCGTCAGCGTCAGCTGTGACACCTCGCCCCACACGTTCAGCACATTAGGGTGTATCGTCACCGTCGTGCCCGTCTGTTGCAGCACCGTAGCATAGCTAAGGTCTGAGAACAGCGCCGCCAGCTGGTACGTCTGCCCGTTGTCCGCCGTGGAGTAAATCCCGTCCGACCGTCTGACTATCTGCGGCGTAACACCGTCCGAGCCATCCTGTCCGTCAGCACCATCGCGTCCGTCTCGTCCGTCTTGTCCGTTCCGTCCGTCCAGCCCGTCACGTCCCGTATCTCCCTTCTCACCCTTCTCTCCTTTCAGCAGCAGAATCTGCGCTGGCGTGAAATCGTTGAACGTAAACGCATCGCCCTTGTCGCCCTTCGCGCCAGTGGCACCCGTATCGCCTTTCTCACCTTTCTCGCCACGGTCTCCCTTATCACCTTTATCGCCTTTATCTCCCTTGATACCATGAAGCTGTGCCAGCTGCTCAGGCGTGAAGTCCGCAAACTCGAAGCTGTCACCCTTCTCGCCCTTCTCACCTTTATCGCCCTTCTCGCCCGGTTCACCTTTTACATAGATACTTGTCTTATGGTAAGCACCGTTCTGCCAGTGATACACATAGTTATCATCGCCAACATAGTCAGGATTCGTGACGGCATCGGCAACCTCGTTAGCCCTCTCTGCCGCCTCGTTCGCAGCAGCAGTAGCCGCATTCGCAGCAGCAGCAATCCCGTTCAGGTCCAGCACCTCGTCGATATAGTCCTGCAAGGTCTTTTCAGCATTGCCGGGCAGCTCCTTCCACAGCTCATACGCCGACTTGCCCCGCACCATCGCCTGCGGTACAATCTGCAAGGCAACCCTTACGCTCGCACTCTGACACCCGTCAACAACCTCGAACGTCGTCTGCGCCTCGCAGTTAGTCTCGACAATCTTGAACGTGAACTCAAACGACCTCACATGATAGCCGTTACGCTTGCACGTTATCTCCACCGCCCACTCGCCGACGGTCAGCGTGTGCGGAATACTTACCGCAAGACAGTTGCTCTCATCCTGCGCTATCGCCCACTCCAGCGTGGCTTCGTTATACCCATTCGTACACCCCACGCTGATGCCCTCGCATGTCGTCAGGTCAAACGGCGTATCTATAACCGTCTGCGTCCCCGTGCCGCTTTCCTCTTCCGCTTGGTCAGTGTGTCCGTCGGTTTCCACGACGGCCAGCGTCTTCTCATAAACCCTCGCCAAGAGCAGTACATCATTCCCTGCCACAAGGCTTATAGCCGTACCGTTACAACAATTTCCCATATCTCCTTATATTAATCATTCATAAATTAGGCAATCCTTACTGGTGTCCCGTTGTCATACTGATAATACAGTTCACCTCTGTCAACATAAAGACGCCCTGTCTTCCCGACTCCCGACACATCATCCATGATTATGTCAAGACCAGCGTTGATGTTATCGGCCTGCACCTCATCAGCAATCAGCTTCTTCACCTTCACATCCTTGTCAAACTCATACCCAGTCACAGGCGTAGAGTTCTGAGCATTCTGAGACGTATAGAACTTGTACGTGCTCTCGCTTGCGCCCGATGCCGTGTGTACCATCTGATGTACCCAGCCACCGTTGCCGTTGCTGACTTTCAGTTCAGCGTCGGTTATGGCAAGGTCATCCGTCAGTGCGCCACCGCTCAACGGCAAGAAATTCAGTATCAGCTTTCCACTGCCAACTGTTGCACCAGCGGCAACAATATCCGCAAACCATCCGAGTGAACTGCCATTGACCGTATTGTAAGCATTCATCTTCGGCTGCAAGTTACTTGAGCACCACTGCTGTGTTGCATACCCCGCCTGCGCATGATTCCCCCATCCGTAGGCCGTCACACCCTTCTCAACATTAGCCGTAGTGGGCAACGCATATCCGCTGTCAAAACCAATGGAAATCGTACCGTTGCTCGTTAACGGACTACCGCTAACCGTAAATCCCGTCGGTACACTCAGCTCAATTCTGTTAATACCGTCAATAACAATGCTGCCACCGCCACCACCGCTGCCGCTGCCCATATATCTCCAGTCAACACGGCACCAGTACCAGTCATTGTTTCTGTTCATAGAGACAAAGGTGACAACCTCCATCACACCCATCGTATATAGGTTATAGGCCCCGTTAAACAATGCCATTTCATAACTGTCGCCCTCACTGTTAGCACATGTCAGCGCACGCATCCTGTCGGCACCTTCTATATGTCCATCTACCCACCTTATACCATTTCCAGCACAGCCGACACAAATACTACCACTACTGCCTACCACTGTGGACATACATACGATTTGTACACTCTTGCCGGGGAAATCCTTCGGGTCTGGCAGAATCACAGGCTGAGCACCGTTCCAGTCCTGACTACCCCTCTGCAGCATGATAATCACATCAGCGTCGTAAGTACACTGGAAAGAACCAGTAACATTGGTATTCCCATAGGTTCCATCCGTCGGGTCGTAGTACCAGGCTTCACCGTCCTGACAGAAATAGTTAGCGTCGTTATAACCCGAATTTGCGGACACGAACACACACACATTATGGAACAGGTTCTTTGCCTTTATCGTGCCCTTCACCTCCGTATCACCATCCCCCGTCCATCTGATGTTCCCACCAGCCAGATGCCCGCTCCCGTCCATCCAATTAATCAAGGCGTTCGGCGTGAATGTCGGATTCTGAGCCTCCGGGTCAAATTTCTGAAAATTGTCCGTGTCATCCCCGTTTTCGTCTTTTCCGTGCTGCGAGAACATATAATCCTCGTTGAAGATAGCACTGCCAAGGTGGGCAAACCTCGAAAACACAGCCTCCGTTATGAGGTACTTGAAGTCCGTCACCATCTCATGCCAGTCAGCAGACGAGCCTATCGTTCCGGCATAGTCCGAGAAACTCTTGTTGTTCACATTCCCGCCGACATAAACCCTGTACACCGTTTGCGTCTGCCCGTTCACCGTCACCTCATACTTCACATAAGGAGCCTCGAAATCAGTAGCCTTAAACGTATTCGCGCTGTCCAGCACCAACTCGTCGAAGTCACCGGCATAGTAGAAGTTCCTGCCCATCTGACCCTTGATGGTGATGGGAACGGCCACCGAGGCCACAACAACACTGCTTACCGTGTACGATATCACTATCTCCGTCGGACTGCCAGCCGTGCTCCATGAACCGCTGAATGTCAGCGTGCCGTTATTCCAGTTCGACGACGTGCCGATGCTTGCCGACAACGTACCGTCACTTGCCGTCGTCATCGTACTGCCGACATACTTCACCGCATGACAACTGATAGCTACCGTCAGCGTACCGTTCGCACTGACCACTGCACTCGCACTGTCAACGATTATCTGATAGCCAACAGCAGCAGTGCCATTGTCACCCGTCTCACCCTTCGCGCCGTCGCTCACCACGGACACCGTCTCAACGTCTATGATATTTGTCGGACGTGTGCTCGTTGCAGTCACACCCGTAGTCGTGCATAGTATCAGTTCCACCTCGTCATAGGTGGCGACATTCAGCTGCGTCAGCTTTTTGTTATGGTTTGTACCCCCATTACCCTCATCGTAAGTATAGAGATAGTAAGTTCTCTCATACACACCGCTGTTCTTGTTCCTGCGCCTGAAGAATATGTTGTACTTACCGTCTATCTGAGCCGACTTAGATGACGAGGTCGGTACAACGTATTCTGTCACCGTCCCGTTCACGTTCTTCGTATAGCCGCAAGTCAGAGAGGCCGTCACAACACCACTTGCAACCTTTATCTGCTTCGCGCTCGGCTTCAGGTTATACACGTCACCCCTCACGCCGTTCACCGTCATGTACAGCGTCCGCGTGATGGCGTTGTTCTCCGTCGAGGTTATCACTATCTTCAGCACGTCCTTTCCCGTTATCTGTGCCGTCGTGTCGTAGTATATCGTCAGAACGCCGCTCGCGTACCCTATCTTGATACCGTCCTGTGAGTACGACTGGCCACCGATGGTCTCAGCCGTCTGCGAACCGTTCCTGTAAACCGACGGAGTACCAAAACCAGCGTCAGTACTGCCGTGCATCAGACTTATCTCCGTCTGTACAGACTGCTGCGACACGGGATGACCTGTATCATCACATTCCACCGAGTCCATCTCGTTGTCAAGGTCAGCCAACCAAGGACTTGTGCCGTTAACACCATTCTCACCGTTAGCTCCGGCACTTCCTGTATCTCCTTTATCTCCCTTGTCGCCTTTATCTCCCTTGTCGCCTTTATCTCCCTTGTCGCCTTTCGCGCCCTTCGTCAGTATCTCAGTCCAATAGTCAGCAGCAGCAGCAGTTCCAGGCTCTTTCGCACCTACATAACCGCCTGTAGTTGGCACATCTGGACCACAAGCCAGCGTACACCTGTACTTGCTACCGTTGTGCCACACCTCGTCCGTCTGATACTGTAGGTTCTCCTCGCTCCAGCTGCCTGCAATATAGTTAGCCGAACTACTCCATTCACCCCTGTCAAAGTACACCGTTACCGGATTACCCTGAGCGTCAACCTTGATGAAGTCACTCACCACCACACCCTGGGCGTACATATAGTCACGACCACTCAGCACCCTGTCGCTGATACTCTCGTTGGCCTTCACAAACTGAGGCAGCTCACCTATCACAACACCGTAGTTGCCGTTAGCCATTATTGGATTGTTCACACCGTTCAGCTTCACTATCCTGCCGTCCGTCGTACTCAGCATAAACACCTGCTGACGCTTCTTGACAGCAGCAACAGCACTATCTTCAGACGTATATCCAGTAGCCGTATATTTCGACTGGTCACCACTCTCGTAGTCTATATGACCAACACGGGCAACAACCATCAGCTCACAAGGCGGAAAATTCCTGCCAGCAGGCGTAAAGTGGTGCTCCACCTCGTTCTCGTCCGTATAGTCATCAGCGTACAGCACCACCCTTATCTCGTTCTCCTTCAACCCATCCGCGTTCTCACTCTCATCATATGGGTCCGTGGCGTTCGTGTCCGTCACAATCATCCACGACGTATAGTACTTGTTCGCACCGTCATGCTCCACGCTCGCACCCTCGTAGTCGCTCACACCAGCCTCCTTCGCTGCCAGCGTGTTGATGCGCCCCTTCAGGATGTTGCCATACATCTGAGCCGTGACATAGCCGTCCCACTTCTCCTTCAGCATCAGCCTGTACGACGCAACATTCCCGTTACCGTCCTCTTCGGCCACTACGGACTCCACTTGGTCGTTGTCCGTAAAGACCGTGTCGCCCTCCTGCGCCTGGATGCGGTTTATCAGCAGCATCGCAACCTCAAGGGACGACCGTATCTTCAGACTTTCAAACTCACCGTTGCCGTTTGAGCCTATCACCCATTTCGGATCGCCGCTTCCAGTGTTGCCGCTACTCTTTATATCGCCCCCGACTTCCGCATCCCCCGTAACCACAAGGTCGCCGCTTGCCGTCACGTCATGCAAGGTGGCGTCGCCGTCACCGTCTATGCTTGCCACCGTAGAAGCAGAGTTACTCGTGTCGTCCTTTACCGTCAGGCTTTTCGCCGTAGCATTCCCGTGTTGATCAAACCCGAACAGTCCAAGCGTCTTCACCCAAAGACCATTCACGAAGCCTATCAGCCCTTGTGCTGTATCGTCCTCCGTCTTGCTCAGGAACGCACCGCTTGCCGCCTCGATAATGCTCGCCGCTGACGGTGCCGTTGGATTCTCCCCGCGTCCACTGCTGCCGCTACTGCTCTTCTTAATCTCCGCGCCAATCGTCTGCGCCAAGGTCTTCTCCTTCTCGTCACGCAGCGCGACGTCATACGTCGGTATGCCGTTATTCCCGTCCTCCTTGATGGTCAGCGAGTCAATGATACTGCTCACATCGCCAAGGTCAGCGTCAGTCCACGACATCACCATGCCTGGCCTGATCTTGTCATGCAGGGGTACGCGCTCGTCGGCAATAGCCTCTGCCTGCTCCTTCGCCATATATATCTCGTCAATATGCGGCAGGTAGGTGTACGCCCCGTGGTCTATCCTGTCAAGCTCGTCAAGGGCAAGCTCGAACAACTTCTTCGACGCTGCGTCGACATATTCCTTCGGCAACTGAATACCAATGGCGGTAAATGTGTTGCCGTTGCTGATGGGCTGCTCAGTGTTGGGAATCCACCGCCCGCTCTCGTCCTGAATCCTGTTGCAGGTGAATACGGCATTTCCCGTCGTTGTGCTCATGGTGAGCTTCGTGGCCTTGAACGAACGCCCGTTGTGGTAGCCCGATGTAATGGCCATCTCCATATCGTCGCTGACGCGCGTCTTCCACACCTCTTCCCAGAAGTGCCGCCCTGTGTCGCGCACCTCGATGGTGAACGTGCCGCCCTCACCGACCCAGCCGTTGTCGGCAATACCGCCCTCACCGATTATGTAGCAATATTCGGTATTCGCTATCGTCGGCTTCACCTCGTCATGGTCAGAGCCGTCGAAGTACGCCTCACCCTCGCGAATGCCATACACGGATGCCTTTGCCGACTGAATCCACGGCGAAGCCTTGTCTTCCGAGAACGTGTAATGCTGCCTGCGCTCACGCCACGCCGCACGCACCGACTCGCTCTGAGGCAGGCTCGCCATATACGTGCCCTCACCGTCGCCCATAGCGTAGTTATACAAACTCATTGTCGGGAAGCCCGGCAGCATAAGGTTCTGAATCGCCATGCCTGCGGGGTAGTCCGTCACGTCCTGAATCTTCGATGACGGCCACCTGTTAATGTCGATGCCGCTGCGTAAATACAGCTTCGACTCAGACGTGATGGCCGATGATATGTCGTGCGTCACGCTCAGGCTGAGGTACTGCTCGCCGTTCAGCTCATAGATACAGAAGCTCGCATAGCTCGGTGTATCAGCCGAATCGGTACTAAGCGTCACGCTTACAGGCAGGTCCGTATGGAAGTGTTGTGTCTGTGTGTCGTATGGCACGGTTTTCATTTCCCATCCAATGGCGGCGGAAACCGACGACATTGGAATAAGTGTGTCAACGTAGTAGAACGTCACGCTTTCAAGGACGAACGTGTTGACACTCAGACCGTCAGCGTATGGCAACTTGTGCATGTTGCCGTAGTAGTTCAGCGGAAGATTCTCGCTGCTTCCATAGGCAAAGAGCCTCGTCATAATGCGCTGCTCCTGGTCGGCATTACGCTCGATGCTGCGCAGGCCGTTACCCTTACCATAGGCGAACGCACCGCCAGCACTCTCAGACTTACCGCCAACAACAATGTCAAGACCGTTGACGTAGTAGGGCAGGGCAAAGTCATTGTAGACACGTCCAAGTGCGCCCCACGTAGTCTCGTCCTGTATGTTCACGACAACGTCGGTATTACCACCCGTCTCATTGCCCGTGTAGTATGCCTCCCACTCGTTTTTGGTAGCACCGAAACGCTGAAAACAGCGGTCGTAGTCGGGCGTGAAAATCCTGAAGGCAAGCGTCGTACTGCCGATGGCGGGTGCCTGTCGCAGTAGGTTAGCCTGAATCCTGTCGGCAAGGTCTTCCACACTGGCCCCGTAGAACGAGAAACGCCCAAGCGACGTGTAAGCCTCGCCGTTACCGCCGCCTACGCCAAGCACATAGTCGTGCATCGACACCTGCTCCATAGCAACGGTGGCCTCATAGAGCTTCATTTTTTCATAGACAAAAGCCTCGCCGTAACTACCGCTTCGCGCCTGCTTCTTTACGCTCTCCGCGTTCCATAGGTAATACCGCCTGCCGCAGTGCTCAACGTAGTCTCCAACGGCAAAGTCAACCTTCACCGCCGACTTCACCGTCACCGTCACATACCCGTGCTGCATCCACTCGCCGTGGTACTCCAGCCCCTCACCGACGGCAACAACCGCACTGCCACGCTTTATGTCTACCTTCTTGCTCATATCATTTATCAACTAAGTACCACATCTGTTATCGGGTCAGTCACACGGAATTTAACCTTAAACTGACCTATCACTTCTACATTCACGCTATCGTATGCTATCAGCTCATTATCGACTTCTTTCACGTAAATACCTCGTCTGCCAGTTTTCGTGTACTCGTCATAGACAGCAAGCCAAGGCGAACCATTCTGATTTCTCCCGTAAAGGAAATTGATAAATCGGCTCAAATCATCTGCCATATTCCCTTGTGTGCCAACATACAGGAATGTAGCATCCAAGTCATAGGCTTTGAATTTTAAGCCTTCAGTGGGCATAAAGACGTCTTCACCGTCCTCGTCAGTCCAATCTTCACTCGCCAAATCTTTTATCTCCGGCAAGTACTTGAACGGAAATTCCTGACAGACAACATTAAACGCTGTCTGTGTGTCAACTACAGTCCCTACATTGGTGTAAGTAGAGCCTGACACCGACTGCTGCTGAATGAGGAGTTCCTTGTAGTTCATATCTTTTTGTGTTACGCTTATTGTGGCTATGCCACGATAATTTTGCTACAAAAATAGCATAAACAACCACGTATTCATCCAACTTTTGCAGCTTTCTTCAACTTTTTCTTAAAACATATTGCGCAAGTCGTTGGAAATGATTATTTTTGCAACGATTTAGAATATGGATTATATGACAGAAAGAGAACTCAGCGTAAAACTCAGGGAGGATGCAAGGCGTATCGGTTTGTGCGACAAATGGTACTCCGAATGGGAGGATAATACCGACAGAGACCATCTTGTCGATATGTATAAACGCGGCTTGGATTTCTGCATCAAACACAAGTGGCCCAGCAAGGACTTTATCAAGCATCATTTCCCGCAAGATTTTCTCCGTCACCACGGAATACTTGTTGATGATACGCGCTCGTACCCTGTTCGCGGAGACAACCGCCGACTGATATACATCCGCGAGTACGTCCTTCTCGGAAAGAGTAACGCAACTATACGATATACATTCCGTCCGCACATGTGCAACGTGTGGGTGCGCGATGATTCCCATGTCACCGTTGACGTGAAATACGGCGCATACGCATTGGTACACCTGTTCGACAAGGCATCAGCAAACATAAAGACTGACCTCGTAAGCAAGGTGACTGTCATACGTCATTCATCTGACTGTTCGCTCACAAAAGAGGGAGTCGTTACCGTAAAGGATGAGTTCCATTATCTCGATTGAATTTGACATAACTTCTTTTGGCTTAATTATTTGTAATGTGTTTTCAAAGAAGGCGGCAATCCGTGATGGACAGCCGCCTTTCTCGTTACCTTAGAAGAGTAATGTAACTACGACACTGGCAGACGCCATACCCTATTCTTTAGGCCATTGATACTGTCGTCAAGGTTAGAAACCCTCTGAGCTATCGTGGCATTGCTCTCCATAATGGCACGTGTGTTCATCGCTATAGAGCCAAGGGTCTCGTTACTGCTCGTAAGCGTCTGATAGTACAACGGGAAGTACTGTGCTATCATCGTGCGGTTGACAGATACGTCAGCTCTGATAGTATTGACAAGTGCTATCAGCAGGTTCGATTGCTCCTCGGTTATAGCCTTACTGATTGCAGACGATGAGCGACTACCAGTGCTGTCTTCCCCGAAGTCAAGTCCCGATGCCGTTTTTGCCATGTTATAGAAGCCCTCGGCAGAATTAATAACCTTGGCAAACTCCCCGTTCTCACCAAAAAACTCTCCAAGAATTTTCAGTGTCTCCTTCTCATTAAACTCCCCTGTGTCGTAGTTGTATGCCGCACCGCCCACACGCTTGCCATTCTCCATCTTCCCAAACAGCCGCTCTTCAAGTTCGGCCATCTTCGGCTCTATCAGGTGAATGAGCATCATACGTTTTGCAACGTCGGAAATAATATCCCTTGCCGCATCATGGAAGGCATCAAGGGCACTCTCACCGTTCTCAAAGGCAGTCCACAAAGCATCGCTTATCTGGCTTGCCCAAGCCTTGAAGTCAATACCCCACAACTCATTGGCAAGGTCTTCGACAAAGAACATTATCTGCTCGTCAAGCTCGGCAATCTTCGCTTTGTATTCGTCAAGGGCATCCTGCGACGATTTCTTCTTACCTTCTTCAAGGTTATACATCTCCAGATAGTTTTTGCGCATCTCTTTGAGGTTTTCAAGTTCAGCGGCGTAGCCAGTTTTATTTGTACCCGCATTGTAGTACTCCTGCATAGCCTTCTTTCCGGCACTCTCAGTATATATTTCACGGCCAGTCATAGACGACAAAAAAACGTTTCGCTTACTTGTATCTGAATACAAAGAAGCCATCGAACGTCTTAACTCTCCAGCATCATATCCCAAAGTACGTTCGCGGGCTGCACGGATAGAGTCCGTATTAGCTTCAAGAGCATCTATGTTTTTCTGAATGGCCTCTACCTCTCGCTGTATTCCTTTGTCATGCAACTGCGCAAAAGCGGTAATCGGACTTGTAACAGCACCAACAACACCTGATATAACGCCGCCAATATCTCCGTTAGCACCTGCTTTCGCACCACTGCTAAGGGATTGCAGGCCACTGGTAACAGCACCGATGCTGTCAGAAATGTCACTCCACGTATTCGCAGAAGACTCATTTCCGAGTGCATCAAACATCTCTGAGAGGTTCTTGGCTGCGTCACCAAAGCCTTGAAGTATGTTTGTAGCGAAATCAATACACGACGCGATAGAGTTAAGACCGTTTGCAAAATCTTCCAATCCAGATTTCAGTTCTTTGAGTCTCTTCACAACCTCGTCGTTCTCTATCTCTTCTTCTGACTTTCCTTGATTTGCGAGTTCCGTCCGTCTTGCTGCGAGCTGGTCGGTGTATCTGCTGATAAGTCCTTGAGTACCACCCTTTATAAAGGAATTTAAGTCGCTATTTCTGCCGAACAGTCCGTTTGCCTTGAAATCGCTCATTATCTTCTCAATCTTCGCCATCTCATCGGCATACTGCTCGGCTTTTATAATATTGTCCTTCAAGTTCTTGCCGAGTTCGTTTTTGCAGGCCTCAGCTGCAGTCCTGATGGACTCAGAAGTCATTCCGAGAGAATGGTTCATCAGATTGATGTATTCAGTTGACAGCTTGAAGATGTCGTTTTGTGCCTTCGCATCAGCGAGAGCCTTTGCACGCGCCTTGACCGCAGCCCACTCATCATCGCTCATGCCGTCTGGTTTCTCCATAGAGTCAATAGCCTCTTTTTGTGCTGCAAGCGACGTGTTTATTTTCCTGACAACAGTCTCATAGTCCTGTGCGCTGCCAAGCAGTTGGGATATAGTCGTAATACCCTGCTTATAAATGTCGCGCTGCAAGTCACGCCATTTCTTGTACTCCTCGACAATGCCCTTAATCTGCTCTTGCGTCTTCTCAGGCATCGCAGCGGAAATACGGTTGAATATCTCTTCGTCTGAGAAGTTGATGTCGAACGGAATGGCAATCGCACCAGCTGCTGCAAAGTCACCCTCTATCTTCTTACGGAGAGCATCTGCAAGGTTGATATTCTTTCCCTCCTGATAGCCTGCGCCACTTAGCTGTACGGCCAAATCAATGCTACCAGTTGCATCGCGCACGGAGTTAAACGTCTCCCATGACCGCGTAAGATTGTCAAGCTGTATCTGTGTCTTGCTCAGGAACTCTTCCGTATTCTTCTCGAAGTCTTTGCGGTCAAGTTGGTCAAACTCCTTTTTAATTTCCTTTAATGCCTCAGTACGCGCTTTACTCTTTGGTTGCTTGGAGACATCATCATACAACTTCTGAAGATTCTCACGAAGTTTGTCGATGTTCTGAGTTGATAGTCCACTCGTAGCAAGCAGATTACCGAACTCGCCTTGCACTTTATCGAAAGCTGCACTATCGCCTATTTTGGCACGCCAGTACTGATAGGACTCGGCGGCCTCCTTCATGATACGGACGCGCTCGCGGATTTCCTTTGTCTCTTTATCATCAACCTTATTTGTCTTGCCACCGCCCTTCTTTCCAGAGGAAGTAATCTCGTTTTCAGAAATATTGTTACTCAAAGCAAGATTCAGATCGTGGTCGTACTTCTTCTTGGCTGCAAGATACTGCTTTGAAGTCTCGCCCCATATCCTCTTAGTCTCCAGCATATTCTCGTGACTTTTCTTAGCACGCTCTTTTAAAGTCTTTGTCACCTCAGCCTCAGTCTTCTGATTCTCGCCAGTGCCAGTAATCTCGTTTATCTCCTTGACCGTAGTGACGCCATTACCGCCTTTTCCGTTGTTCTTATTGTAGTTCAGGATGTTGTGCATCAGACGCTTACCCAAGTCCGTCTGCTTTTCGTATTCAGTCTGTTCTCTTTTAGTCGGTTTGCTTCCTGCAACACCGAACAAAGACAACAACTTCTGCTTGAACTCATCAATAATGGTTTCAGCAACACCCAGCTTATTCAGTGACTTGACAATCGCATCAACAAGCCACCGCATAGTCTGCTCGTTGTTCTTAGCAAACTGATTCAGTTCGTCTTCGGTCATACCCCACTCCTTCATAAGCGTTAAGCGGATGGCCTTGACATCATCGCCGACGATTGACTCCCAATCCTTCACCACCTTATCAGAAGCCGTCTTGACGTTTGCGGCAGTCTTCTCAAATCGTGAGCCTGCATTCTCTACGGAAGCAATAAATTCATCCCAATGTCCGCTCTGGGCTATAATGCGTATTTGCTCCTGCCAAGACTTTCCGTCAAGACTCAGGCCAAATCCATTGTTTTTGTCGATGGCTTCCTTCATCACACCTTGGTACTCTGAAAGCAGAAAGATAGCACTCTGGAGAGCCGAGTTCGACTTGTTTACCTGTTCAATATTCTCTTGCAGGCTATTATTAAAGAACGGCGTTCCAAAGTCGGTCGTTAGTTCGCCACTCTCAAAGTCACCTGTCTGCGGATTGTATTTCTGGGAGTACCTTGTAACGATGTTTTTGCCAGTATTGGCCAATATCTTTTCAACAAGTCCCTCGCTGTTAGCCTGCCATTCCGCTTCCTCGCGCATTTCTTTCATCTGTTTCAAAAGCACATCATACTTTTCGCTCAACGTAACGGCTTTTTCGACCTGCTTCTGCTGTTCAGCGGTATAGAACTCGTTTGCCTCAAGAACCTCTTTCATCGTATTGACTGCCTCACGAAGTGACTCTGCATCAATAGGCTTGCCATTTCTCGAAACAGCGTTCATGGCCTCGTCTATGTCTTTCATCATGTTACGGGCAGACTGACCAACATAGTCGGCTGCTTCGGCAAATGACTCCGACTCTCGCTTTAGGCTCATGAACACCTCTACAATAGCTGATATAGCAAGCATAGGCCACATTGCCTTCATGAATCCTAATGCAGCAACCTTTGCCGCTTGGAAACCATTGGATATGCCAAGTAGAGCCGTGCCAAGCCATCCGAGGTTCATTCCTCTCATTGTTGCCAAGAATCGGAGCTGGGACACCGTGTATTTACTTGTTGCTATTGTTGCCATATTCATCGCAGATGCGACTTTACCAGTATTGGCTACATGCTGGAGTTGTGCGCGTGACAATGCCAATACAGCCCCTGCTGCTTCAGCATCAGCAACGGCAAGTTTCTTTGTCGCCACAGCCTGCAATAATTGCGCTCTTGTCAAGTTACCTGTCTGCGCCTGCATTTCAAGTTGCGCTGCAGTGAAGCGTCCCATTGTAAGATTGCCCTGCACCATCGCTTTATTGCTTGCAAGAACGGCAAGACGGCTCACTGCCCAATAGCCAGCACCGACAACGAGAGCCGCTCCCAATTCCTGCCAATGGCGCGTGAGAACCGTAAGTAGGGAGGCAACCGATTTCAAGCTCTTGCCGACCTTACTCTCAGCTATCTCACCGTACATAATATCCATAGAGTCCTTCAGGTTCTTGAAACGAGCCTTGACACTCTCAGACATAATCTCCTGTGCATTATAGAACATTCCACCCTCATCGGTCAGGTCTTTCAGCACCTTCAGCACAGGCTCATAGCCAATATCTTTCGTCCGCACTCGTTTACGGACATCGGCAACCGACACAAACTTACCTTCTACCTTTGACAATTCCTCACTCAGTTTCTTTGCAAGAGGAATATTAGCCATCGAGAACTGACGAAGCGTATAACCGCTAAGTGCCGCCTCGGAACGGACGTGACCTAATGCCAATGCAAGACGGTCAACACTTGTACCCGTAGCTGCAGATATATCGGCAAGACGTTTGGTCATGTCAAACAACTCAGAATATTCAAAGCCGTAAGCAGAAAGTTGCTTGGTCATCTGGTCAAGCTCAACAACACCAAACGGCGACTTGATAGCCAAATTCTTAATACGGTCGAACAACTCTGACGCTTTTGCCATGTCACCAAGTATAGCACCGATAGACAGGCGTTGCATTTCCAGCTGACCACCGATTTCTATGACATTACGCAGGAATCCTTGTGCGCCCCAAACACCGAGATATTGCGTCGCCAACGTTTTTAGGTCTCCTAAAACTTGTGACTGACTCCTCATAGAATCAGTACTATGTTTAATGCTGTTGGCTAACTGTTGTTCGGAAGCGGATAAGTGTGAATTAGATGCGGCTGCACCAAGGACGGAACGTTCATACTCTTTAATGGCCTGAGATGTTTGCCTAATAGTGCTATTCATGCGCTCAAAGACACGTATAGCACCGCTATAGTCGCCTGCGTTCATCAGCTGACGCATCTTCTGAATGGCAATCTGAATCTCCGACTGCAACTTCCGCATCTCCTCAGAACCACCATTCTTCTTCATGTAGTTCTTTAGCTCATTGAAAGCCATACCAAATTTTCTGATACGCGCCTCTGACTGAGCACTACCTTTATCGAACTCTTTATTGAAAGCCTTTGCCCCGTTTACAACTTCTTTGAACTCAGACTTAATGGCTGCAAGAGACGAACTGAACTTGCTCAGCATCTCAGAACTCATACCCCTCGATATGGCCTCAGCAAGACTTGGTGCAGATGTTATCTTTGCTATCTCATTGCGCACCCTGTTCAATGCAGAGAAATACTGTCCCAACTGCGCACCAAGAGCACCGCCGCCACCGTCACTTCGCTGAATATCAACGATTTCGCGTTTGATATTATGGATGTCGGCCATCAGTTTCTTGTACCTGTTGAACATAGCCTTTTGAGAGTCAGTGACCTGCGTCTCGCTCTTACCAGACTTGGCAACACTCTCGGCGACCTTATTCTGAGCCGCTGACATAGCATTCAGTTTCTCCGTCAACTCCTGTATCTTCTTCTCTGCGGCCTCGGCATCAGCAGTCAGTTTCTTGATAAGCGGAGAACTTTGGTCAATCTTAACAGCAGAACTAAGCGTTGACAATACATCCTTCAAATTGTTGACATTGTGCATCAGACCATTGATGTCGGTGGTCATCCGCGACAAGCCTTCTATCTTATCGATACCAGAGAATGCCTCTTTCAGTCTGTTAATCTCTGAGATAATCTTGTCTATAGCTTCCTGCAGACTCGTAAACTTCTGAGGGTCAAAGAGATTTCCCTGTGCCGTTGGTTTTGGCTCGGTCTTGGCAACTTTCTCATTTGCAGATGCAAGTTGCTCTTTTGCCTGAGCCAGTTCCTTCGTTGTCTTCGCCTGAGCGTTCAAAGTGCTTGTGTCTCCTCCATTATTCTGCTCCTGATGCAGTTTCTTCATTTGAGCAACAAGCTCAGTTACTGCTCTTGACACGCCCTGCACTTCCTCAGCCCAAGCACGGAACTTACCACCATCCATGCTACCAGTCGCCTTTGAAAGAGACTCAGCGATGGTATTCCCCATGTTCTTGTATGTCTCCATAGTGACGCGGGCAAGATTCTCGCTCATACCAAACTCTTTTTCAAGGTTGGTTCGCGCTACTCGCCACACTTCGGCCATAGCCATCGGCGCACCACTTGTTGCAGGGTCTCCATCTTTCAGCCCGGCATTCTTTCTTGCTCGTTGATAGTTCTCGTAAGCAACCGTTACTTTGTTAAGTTGCTGCTCCAAAGCGGTATAGTTCAAGTCCTTGGGTATCATTCCAAGACGAATCATAGACGTCTGTAGG
>Ga0326514_10000400_pt1 | contig 29703 bp, 18 predicted proteins | sample 3_2548_0518_D_FD_203653 | JGI IMG/M metagenome (GOLD analysis project Ga0326514, IMG submission 203653) | Bovine rumen microbial communities from UC Davis, California, United States - 3_2548_0518 | ecosystem: Host-associated > Mammals > Digestive system > Stomach > Rumen | place: USA... | reverse complement strand
GGCCCTCGATACCGATAAGACCTTCGTCGATTCCGTAGATGCGAGCCTTTCCGGTAGGGTTGACGTGGTTGATTTCGAAGTACATGCCGATGGCGGCGGAAATCGAATCAGACTTGATACGGAACACCTGTTCGAGACCTTCGTTGGTATAGGTCAACAGCTTGCTGTCCTCGTAGCCGTACACGAGTGATGCGAACGCACCCTTGATACGGAGCTTCTTGCGCTTGGAGTCAATTTCCACCAGTACGTTCATGGACAAGTCCATGTCCATGGCGTTCACCAGAGGAATAGTCTTGAAAATCTTCGACGGAATGCTCAAGCTGAAGTCACCTGTGTTCTCTTCGTCGTTTTCCTTCACCACGACTGTGTTCTGCATGGCCGTAGCGATGGTGCAGTGTTCGTCTCCGGTACGGTAGGACACGCGACCGTTCTTGCGGTGGATTTCAACCGTCTCGAAATTGTAAACAGAATCAAGTACGGTGTTGAACGTAATCTGATCCATCGCAATCTTGATGTCGAAATTCGAATCCTTGACCGGAATCACTTCGAACGGCTTGCACATCTCGAAGCCGACTTCAAGTTCGAAACCTCCCACATCTTCATTGAAGAACGCACCGAGGTACAGCGTATTGTCGCTAATCCACAGGGCGGCAGACGTTTCATGCGATGATGCGAGATGTCGAACCGCGTTGCAGAGGTCGTACACCTTCACGTACACTTCCTGAGGGAACTCTACAGACAACGGAAGAGAGTCGGCCCTGACATGCACGCCGGTATCAGTGTCGATTTCCAGCCAAATCTTGTTGTCCTTAGGATCGACTACAGTCCTCAAGCGAGCGACAGATTCCTTGTCGAGAAGGGAGTTCTCAATCAATGCCAGACCTTGCCCAAATCGGCCTTGGAGAACGAACATCGTCAACGGCAACGATTCGGTTATAGCACAAGTATCCGTGACCTCGGTCTGGGCTACCTTGTTATAGTCATCAAGCATTTCATGCAAAGAAGATGATTTAATCTGTTCAGACATGTGATTTTCCTTTTTATGTTAAAATTAGTTCAAAAGTAAAAGACCGCCCAATATGGACGGTCTTTATGTAAATTGGGCTAGACTAGATATTGGTCAATGCACCAATGACCTCGTCTTGTTTGTCCACTTCTTGCTGGGACGGATTGTTACCGGCACCGGGTTCAGTTTCACCGCCGAAATCCATACCGCCAAGGTCACCGCCTTCTTCCGTACCGGCGAAATCCATACCGCCAGTAGACTGATCCATCATATCGGCAGTAGAACCGTCAGCAGCGAAGCCAGGGGCTGAGCCACCACCGCCCAACAACGACGTGTCGTCTACCAGCGGTTCAGACGGATTATAGCTCTCGGTGCCAGACGTGAACTGGTCTTCGCTAGGAACATGCAAGTCGTTCATGCTATCGCCAGTGCCTTCTTCACCGTACACGTTCGGGAAAATCTCGGCGAGCTTACGAGTAAAGTCGTCCAGTGTAAGGGAATCCGTACCCGGATTGTTCACGTAATCCTTGAATTCTTCGCACTGCTTTGCCGTGATATCCTGGGCCTTATCCAACTGCGGGAAGTACTGGCAGAACAGCTTGAAGATGTTATCGAACGACTCTTCCTTCATGCCCTGGAAACCGTTATACAGTTCAGAACCGCGCAAGGTCATGCCGGTATCGGCATCCTCAATCTTCTCGGCCATCTTCTCGGAAACCATCTTGGCAAGCGTATCCACTGCGGAAGTCGAACCAGTATCGCTATTGGCATCGTTATTGGTAAACTCGCTCTTGTTCTCCAAGCACCAGTCTTGGAAATTCACATGCTGATCCGGGTCATCGGAAGCATCAGTTCCATTGATGTCACCACCGTTCATCTGGGGTTCGGCCATACCGCCACCACTCATGGAGAACTGCTCTGCACCCGGAGCCTGTTCGCCGTCTTCCAGCAAGTTCACCGCATTGCATAGATTAAGCAACTTGGCAAGGTCTCCGTCAACCGATTCGCGAAGCATTGCACTCGGCTGGAGCAGGGTCTGATTGAGGTCAGTCAGGTCGTTACCGAAACCGTTCAGCGTCTGCATCGTGTCGAGGTCTTCGCCGAGATTGTACGTATTGTTGTCCGCAATCAGCTGGTCGCAACTCTTGAGGATAGTAAAGCCGAAATTCTTGCGGAACTGCGGACTATTCAGCGGAACTTCATAGAAGTTAGACTGCTTCGTGTCGGCAGTGATCTTCACGGTGATGTTTTCGTTCTCGTTCGGGTAGAATAGCTCGACCATCATGTCATGGTCACGGCGATTGATGACGAACTTGCAATGAGTCTCCTTCATGTCGATACTTGACAAGTTCAATCGCATGCCACGATACGCAGTATTGGTCACGGCCTCGGTAAACACCTTCTGATAAAGGTCGCGGGTCGTAATCAGGTTCTTGCCATAGGTCAAGTCCTTGTTCAACTTGTACTCGCGGTGATCCCAGTTATCGCTGTCTTGGGGCTTGCTAACAGGAGGAAGAATCTGCTTAGTGAGAGCCTTGATTACCTTAGTTTTCGACGGAACGACGGGACCGCTCTCGGTCGAAACGTAGTTCATTTCCTTCAATGCCTTAATAAGCGCTTTCTTGTCAATCTGTGGTTCCATTGGACTTACCTACATATGCTTGTGTGCAGTTTATACGTTGCCCAATAAAAAATGCGGTCAGCGTTTCCGCCAACCGCATACCCCACACATCCAAACTCGTCTATTCGACCATGTCGAAGTTGGCATGCGCCGCCGCAGAGCACTCCGCAGCACCCATCCACAGAATCATCGGTTTGTCCGGATCGTCGCCAGGAATCTTGGAGATGGCCTTGAGTGCCATTTGTTCAGTACCCTTGAAGTTGATGTAGGTAATGTCGATATCGTACTCGCCACCGAAGCCCTTCATGTACTGGAAGAACTGGGCAGGGAACACGGTCACGTTACCCGGTCGGAAAATCTTCTTGACAAGAACCATGTCGATACCGCGAGTGCAAGTGGAATCGACACAGTAGGTAATCTGCTGGGACATCTTTCCCTTGATGTAGAGCTTGATACCGCCCTCGTCAATTCGCATAGTGACGAACTCGCAAGTAGGGACGGCACGGAGCTTCTTGGCGAAGTCTTCCACCATTTCTGCGGTAAAGTGCATCTGGCCCACGTGACTCATAGGGTCATGTTCCGGTGTAAACGGAATGTGCATGTGCTCTTCACGGAAACAGCTTGGGTCAGCCGTCGGCGTACGGCAAGTGACACCGCCACCAGAGAACTTCACGTACTCGTATCGACGACCAGTGATGGACATGTCGATAGCCAGTTCGGCAGAACCTCGTTTCGGATAGCCGACCATCTCGGCGTACTTCACGAACTCGTTGAGCGAGAAGATGTTGATTCGGTTCGTGTCGATATCAAGGTCTTTCTCGCTGGCGGCCAAGTGAACCGTCATCGCATTGGACGGAATGGAAATGTGGTTACCGGTGATTCGGTTGGGACGGTCTCCCTTGAAAATGATTGTACAGCCAGCCTTGGTAATAGTCGTGACGGTCTTCAGCAACTTGAAGAACGGTTCACTAAATCGTAGGCCAACAACTGATTGTTCTTCTTCAGCCATGACAAATTCCTCTTATCAAAAAAACAGTCCGTAGCCAGCACCTTCCATGGTAAAGCACTGCTCGGTATTGGGCACTGAATACGACTCATACTTGAAGTCTGGAATGTAGTGTCCGACAATACGCATCATCAAGTCGACAAACTCGTACTCACCATCGATTGTGTAGTCACCATAATCGTCGATATTTTCCGACTCAATCCAACCCAGTTCCTCGAACACTTCTAGCGCATGACCCTTGATACAAGGTTCTTCATAATCGCTAGCAATCTCATCCTTTGCATCAACACCATATTCCATCTTGAACTTGGCAAATGCCTCATCCATTTCCTCGCCTGAATGATTAGTCTTGATCATCCATTCGGATGTCTGGCTATGACCGTCGCCGGACGGGTCACCAAGAGTGAACTCGATAATATGTGTTAGTTCTTCGGCCATATTACTTCCTTGTATGCCGATAATATAATTAAAGAAAATTTCAAATTCAAATCGGTGGATCTAGCTTGATATCGTCGCTCCAAGACGGATTCAGCATCTTCTTTGGCAGAATCTTCTTGCTCAAGTCAACCATCTTCGGCTCGATCTGATTCCATTCCAGTGTAGTATACGGCACGTTCACGTCCGAACACCAGCTACAGTCGACTTCCATCTGCATCATCTTCACGCCGATACGTCGCATGAGCATCGAAATCACGTAAGGGATACATCCACGACCATCACCGAAACGGTACAACTTACCGAACGACTTTAGCATCGGCAGATAACCGCCTCGGATGGCAACGAACGGCCCATCGAGTACGGCCACTTCATGGTTGCCGGTCACAGAAACCGTACCGGCTACTCGTCTGGTCATCAAGGCATCCTTAACGGAAAACTCGCTATACATGCCATATGTATTAGGACAACGTCTCCAAGTTCCATCAGGCAAGATGTACTCATATCCGTACGGAGCAACTGCGCCGTAGTCGGACGGAATCTGGTTCAGCTTCTGGTGGAAAGCTGGATCATAAATAATCGATGTCGTATGGGCGAGGATAATCCAAGACGGAGTAACCTTCGGCTTGATTCTGGAAACTCGCTTCGCCGCACGGCCCACATTGATAAATACGGACATCTGCGGACGCTTCGAGCGAATCATATTCAGCGTAACGTCGCTGGACGTGAAGATGCACTCCTCCTTACTGGACATACCCTTCTTGTACAGAATAGGCGCATTGTCGGACTTCCTACGGTAAAGGATCGTAACAATCTGCGGAGTATCGCTATGGATAAGGCGGTCTTCCGTCGTTACCGTAATCTGCTTCTTCTCGTCGATACCGAGGAGCTTTCTCATCTGGTTGCGCTCGGCTTCCTTCTGGTAACGCTTTTGTCGAAGTTCACGACGGTGTTCCTCGGCCTTCAAGTCACGCTCGGCGAATGCCGTCTTGATGGAAAGCTCAATCTCGTCAGTAATCGGACGCTCGTATACAAGCATCTGGTCTGCGAGCTTACGCTTCTTAATTGCGTTCTTGATAGTTTCCTTCTTGCGCTTGTTCAACTCACGGTACTTGGTCTTGTCGAGCAAGTCCATGTGAGTCTTGCGGAACTCGGACACTTCCATTTCCGGGTCTAGCTCGACACCAGTGGCAACTACCGCCTCAACGTCTTCCTTTACCCAGCCCCACATCGGATAGCCGGGACGGCCCTGCTCCCTAGCCTCCGCATGTCGCTTGGCGTACTCCTCCGGCGAGAGGAAATCTACTCCATCCGGTTGCTTCGACTTACCGTGGAATCTAGGGACGGCCACACGGCACTTGCCGATAATCAAGTTATTGATCCAGTAATCGCTCTTGCCGAACTTGTTCCTTATGGCCGAACGGCTGTAATACTTGCGGAACTCGCAGTAATACTTCTGCGCTTGCCAGCAGTCATAGACCCTATCCAAGTCCTTCTTATCGAAAAGGTTCATCCGTCGGATTCCCCTTTTTATCTTCTCAGGGACGAGATAGCCACGAGCAATCAGCTTCTTCAATGCGTATACGGAACACTTCAAGTAGATGCAAGCCAAGTTGGTCGTCATCTTGTCCGGCATCGGCTCTTTCCTAATCAGCTTCGTGGTACGGTACTTGCAGTCCTTCAAGTTCTTGTTGATGAAGTCTATTAGCTGTTCGCGAGTCATCCACTTGTAACGCTTCGCTCCCCAGCTGTCAATCTTGTAGACAATCGACGCCTCTCCGATATAGGCACGCCAGGTCAACTCCCTCGGCCCCATACCGAGGAAAATCGCGCAGTCCTTCACCTTCAATGTAGGAGGCAAGTAATCAATCTGCTTTAGCGGTACATAGTTCTTCAAGAAATAGTCGTAGTTCTTCCACGTGACGTACTTGCCAAACTCGTCGGTCTCTTCCTTCAGCACGCCACGGATGACCATGTTGCGGTACGTGTTCTTTGCAATACCGAGGTCGCCGATAATTTCGTACGGACGCCACTTCGCGTTCGGATGATTCTTGGTTACCGATACCATTCCGTAGCTACCGAGCTTTCGTATGCAGTAGTCATAGCGATAGGTTTTCTTTGAAAGGTAATCAATCTTGTACGGGATATCGTCAAAGAATCCCATCTTTGTCAAGTCGGCAACGGTTCTGCCAGCGTACCTGGCGATGAACTCTGGTCGGACAAATTCATCCAAACTTTTAATCTCTCGAATCGGCACTAGAAAAACACCTCTACTTTACGTTTAGCGGCGAGCCTCTCCAACATCTGTCTGCGGTTCTCGCGCTGTTCTTCCTTCTTGCGCTTGGCCATGTCACCGTTGGTGAGTGCAAGCAGAATGGATGCGCCTTCAGCCGGGCACGAGCGTTCGGCTATAAAGTCAGCATCCACGTATCCTTGCGAGTCGAGAGGCATCTCGCCGGACATCACTGCACCGTTCACGTCCTTGGCCTTGATGCCGTTCCAGTTAAACCAGCGGAAACCCTGCTTGACTGAATCAAGCCTAGCCAGCTCTCCGGGAGCATCGTTGTCCCAGATAACCGTGCAGTTCTCCTTATGTTCGAGTAGCTGGGGATTTTCCTCCATTACCTCGTTGAAATGGGAAATGCCACCAATCGATATCGCGTTATGGATAAAAGTCGAGTCAATAGTTCCCTCAAGCACGTAGTACGGCTTGGTGGGATCGATAAAATCAATGTTGTAGGCTTGACGCTTCACGCCCTCAAAGTTACGGTAACGCAACGGATTTTCCGGATCCATGGCTCGTGCGTCGAACTGCGTCCACGAACCGCCATACTTGTAGAACGGAATCACGATTCTGTTCTTGAACTCGTTGCCGATGGGCTTTCCATTCTCGTTCAACACAAGGGCCCCTATGGCATCACGCTTCAAGAACTGTTCACCTTCAATACAAACAAACCACTTATCGTAAACGGCCTTCCTAATCATTCTGCCCTTGCAGATTTCGACAGCCTTCTTCGCGATAGGATCGTTGTCCATCAGAGAAACGAGTTCGCCGTCGGCAAACGGAAGCTCGGCCTTTCGTTTCTTCTCGGCCTCTTCGAGCTCCTTCTTTCGCCTATACTCATTACCATTATTGTCGTCACGTGCGTAGAACAGAATACGACTGAATGCGTCAGGGTCATGTTCCTTCAAGAAGAACATCAGATGCTGGGAAATTCCGCACTTGTAACACTTGAACAGCCACGTGTCGCGATATACGTAAGCCTTCTTCTTGTTGGGCCTAGACATGTCACCGCAGAAAGGACAGACGAAATTGTATTCGTTTAACTTCCGAGTCAAGCAGAACTGTCCGAACTGGGACTCTACGGCCTCGTCCAATGCGGATTCTGGTATGTTTTCAAATGACATTGCGACCTCAAAAATAACGGCGCACTTGTTTAGGGTGCGCCGTCGTTTTCATGCTACTTCAATTACGCAAGACTAGAACGGAAGTTCAGCCGTGTCGTCATCCTCTTCGGATTCCGGAAGTTCGTTGGCAAGCGACTGCGGAGCAGTGCGAGCTGCCGGACGAGCTGCCGGACGAGTGGCGGCCGGGGCCTTCTTTTCGTTTGCGAAGCTCACCAAGTCGGCATCTGGGTCGGAGACCGGTTCAGCTTCCTGTTTTGCTGCTTCGGCTTCAACGTCGTCACCGAGGAGGTCAGCGGCGGACATCTTGTTGGCGCGAGGAGCGGCATAGTTAGGATTCTGGGCGGAACCGAAACCAGCGGAGGCGGCACCTTCCATCTGATTGTTGAAAGCGGAGTTGCCGGAAACGGTGGAAGCCTTTTCCATGAACTGACGCCAGATGGTTGCTGCTTCGTCTTCGGTCGGAACGTCGGCGAGGTACTTCTTCAAGTCATGGCACGAGTCGAGAATTTCGAGCATTTGATCCTTGGTATCGGCCAAAGGAGATGCTTCGGAAACGTAGTCGGAACCATCGTAAGAAGTCATCTTCTTCACTGCATCCCAGCTGACGAGGACACCGAAGTCCACGCCGTTTGCCGGAGAGTACGGAATGAAGTGACGCTTTTCCTTCTTGAGCTTTGCGAGAGCACCGCGTGCCGGTGCTGCGTTTGCGTTCTTTGCTTCGGTGTCGACACTGTCGTCGAACGGTGCGCGAAGCGTGCGTTCCATAGCGTCGCTGTGACGCCATACAAGAACCTTACCGTTGTTTGCGGACTTGTTATCGTCTTCACGGACGAGAATGTTGGTGTACCATTCCGGTCGTGAGCCCATATCAGACCACACCTTGAGCTGCGGAGAGCCCTTCTGGTAGGTCTTAGCAAGTTCGTTGTAACGATCCCAGACTGCACGGCAAATCGGGCAGTCCTGACCCGGCGTGTTACGGCAGCACTTCACTTCCATGCGAACGCCGTTAAGCTTCAGATGGTGGTAATGTACCTTGACGCTGGGGTAGGTCTTATTCTTGACACCTTCGATACCTTGCGGAAGAAGGCGAATAATAGCACTGTAGCTAGGATTCTTCGGGCTGACACTGGGCTTCCAGCGGATCGGGTCAATTGCGCCGTTGGCGCTTGTGGCCTCTTCGAGATTGGAAACGCTGTCGATGCTGAGGAAATCGAGATCATCGGTCTGGGGATTCATAGTTGCCATGGGATTACTCCTTGATTTTTCGTTTTTGTATTGGGTTTAACTGATTTCGCAGTTTTGTTATAGCTGACTGCCCAACAGCTGAAATTTTAGAAATAAGAAATTTGAATTGCAAATCGGGTCACAAATCCTAATTTTGGGGCTTATTGTAGGTCAAGGCGGCAATAGCCTCGTTGTGCTTTAGGGCCTTTTCGACCTGTTCGTCGAGGTTATCCGGCAGTTCGAAGTCGAGATCGTCGGAGTGAGCGTCCTTCAACGCACTCGTGACCTCGTTCATCAGGGAATCGAAATCCCAAGTCAACTGCTGGGAAACGACCTTGTTGATTACGCAGAGGTCGGAGAACTTGGCGGCATCGCCCACAAGCTTCTCGTTTTCAACGGTCTCGGCGTTGTTCGGGTCATAGTCCTCGGAGATATGGAGTCCGCCGTCCTCGTCCATCGCGAGCACCTTGGTCATCTCCTCTTCGGACATAGCCTTGGCAACGGTTGTCTCTTCGTCGTCACGTGCATATTCGTCGGCACGTTGCATATAGCTCTTACCAATGAACGGATTGCGCTTCTGGATAGTGGCAAGCCACTGCTTGTAAGCCGGTGTAGCCACGAGAACGCCGGTGCCAGCTCCGCCGACACTTCCGTCATCGTTAGTACTGCCAACATTCATGATAGCGTTGGTCAGATCCTTGCTTTCTTCCTGAACCTTCTTGTTGTATGCATCCAGGTCTTCTTCGTGTTTCTTAACAATCTTCTTGTATAGTGGGCCTACAGTAAAATGCGACATAACTAATCCTCAAGTCCCGCTAAAATAAATGCTTCTTCTTCTGGATCATCTTCAGTAAGTTTATCAAGATATTCTTGGGACAACTTGATAGGCTCACTGCTTTCAGATTCCTCTTCTGTTTTCAACGCGGCATTTTCAATGTCATTTTCTGTCACTGCAATGCCATGTTCCTTCGCCACGAGCAACTTGATATCCATATCAAGGAACGTAGCAAGCTTGGTCGCATCGACCATAGTTTCCACGGCCACCAGCAGTTGCATCATGCCAAAGTCCTTACGGCAGAACTTATTGTACATCCACCACAGACCGGCATTCAGCTTCTCGCTGTACTTCTTAATGGTCGCCTCCGGCATCGTCAGAACGATACAAGAGTCGCCGTCAAACCTCGGCGTCATCAAATACGTGTTCAAGACAGCCAAAATCGACTCATTATGGGTATCCTTCAATACCAGTGAGTCAATCTTGTTCTCGTCCTCGTCGTCAACCAAATACTTCGCCAATTCACTCATTACACATTACCCATGTAACTTTAATGATGAAATTACATCATTAGTAGACTTGGTATATGTCGGCTTGTCTGGCGGCGTCCAGCTGTGCTTGCGCCTTGCTGTCCAGCTTCTGACGGCTGATACCTCGTGACGGCCTATTGGCTCCGCCATAACCCATGCCGTTGCCGGGTTGCTGGGCGGTAGTATAGACTTCGTTCTGGGCTCGCAATTCGGCTTCGGCAACGATATCGTCGTCAGAAGCGTCATACCAGCGCATCGTATCGAAATCATACTTGGTGTAGAACTGTACTTCATTCTCGCCGAAACGGTTCTTCTTGATGAAGTTGGCGTACATGTTCAGCTTCTTCAGCACGTCATCACGGGTAATTGTAATCATGATGTCAGCCGTTTCAGAAAAACCAGACGACCCTGACACGGATTCGAGACCGGCGTCAAGTCGAGAGTAGCCAGACCTATTGAACTGCACAGCGGAAATGCCGACCATGTTACGCTCGATACAGAGTTCACGGATCTGTTCGGCCTTTTCCTGGCCGTCGAGATACATGCTTTCCATAGAACGATGGGAACGGTTCGGCTTCATGATGCCGATGTAGTCCACGACGAGGACGTCCGGCATTTTCTTGTACTGGTTATAGAACTCGTCGACCATGCTCTCGATTTCTTCTGGAGTCGTGGTCGTCTTCATACGCTTGACAACCAGAGTACCGAGGCGTTCGACGCCATCGACCTTGGTCTTGTCAATAAGTTCCCTACACTCGTCAACACTCAAGTCGCAAACTTCGTACTGGGAAACGCCAGTAAGGTTCGCCGCCAATCTACGCCAGACGTATTCTTCGGCAAGTTCCAAGCTGATGTACAGAACGTCGTAACCGTAACGAATCATGTTACACGACTCGGAACCCATGATGAGGGACTTACCCACGTTGGGCTGGCCAACGTAAAGGGTAAGGGTCTTACGAGGATAACCACCAGAATAAGGATCGAGCTTGTTCTGCGCCGTATGGAAGTTGACCTTGGAAATGGCGGAACGGATAGGGTGCGACATTTCCTTCAATCGACGTTGCGCTTCCTCGATATCCTCACGCAAGTTAAGGCCGAGACTCAAGTGCATGCTGAAGTTCAGCTTCTCCTTGAGCACCGGCAACAGCTCACGGACTGCATCCAGGTTGTTCTCGTAGATGGCCGTAGCCGACTTGCGGAGAACATCTTCCGCCATGCGTTCCTGGTAATAGTTCTCAAGCTGGTTGACGACGAAATCCTGCTTCATGTATGGAACTTCAGCGTTACATACAGCAATCAAACGCTGTCTAGCTTCCTCGCTAATACCGCTATTGCCTAGACCGATAATCAGCTCTTGCGCCGACGGCCTACGGTTGTACTTACGAATGAACTTTCGAATAATACTGATAATGACCTTATTGGTGTCGTCCGTATAGAGACGGTCGTCAAGAAACGGCATCATCTTGGGAGACAACGACTGATCCGTAAGATAAGTACGGACAACAAGGTCTTCTCTTGTCAAGTTATAGACGGCCATAAGTCCTCAGAAGAAAAAGGGGCATCGGCTAGGTGCCCCTAGCACAGCAATTAGTTTTCCTTGTCGTCGGCATTGATTGCGTCGGCAAGTTCACTTTCAAGAAGCTTTTCCTCTGCTTCCATCTTTGCCTTGTTCTTCTCGGTGGCTGACTTCACTTCGGCCTCGTCGATATCGACGCCTTCTTCATCGTCACGGAGCTTCGGCTGACGGTACTTGTAAGCCTTCTTGACGTATTCGTTGATTTCTTCAAGAATAGAGCCAAGGCCACGACGTGTCGTGAGCATGCCCATGTGACCGACGAACCACTCGTCAGGATTCTTCTTAGGATCCTTGATGACGTAGCAAGTCTTCTGGGTCTTCTTGCCGTTAGCATCCTTCGGCTTGGAAAGATTTGGGAACTTATCTTCGCTGTACTCTTCGATGAGGTCAGCGTTCTCGGCGAGTTCTTGCAAGCCGTAGTACTTGTTCAGACCGTGGTCATAGTCGAGGTAAATCGGGCATCGCAACTTCTGCTTAACAAGACGGCTCTTGGTGACAGAGGCGTTGAGCACGACACCAGAAATTTCGCCGTCCTTGTCCGGCTTAGCGAATGTCTTGTTGAGGCTCAAGATGATGGATGCGCTGAACTTCGCGCCTTCACCGCCAGCAATCTTCTGCGGGTTGCCGTACATCGTACCCGGATCGAGATAGATGTGGTTGGTCACGAACATCGGAATACCGAGGTTTGCACAACGGTTGGTGATGCTTCGGTACATACCGGCGAGCACCTTAGCCTTGGTCATGTCTTGCTTGATTTCGCCCTTGGTGGCGTCATTGATAGCCTTGTCAGTAGAAAGGTTACCCTGAGAGTCGAGGATGATTGCAACCTTGTGCTTCAGCTGGATGCTGGTTCCACGGTCTTCTTCGAGGTCATCGATAACGCCGTTGACGGAGATGAAGAAGTCTTCAACGGTGGAGATTTCCTTGATGAGACGGTAATGGCCAGGAATGAAGCCATTCTGTTCTTCCAGATCCTCTTCGGTGCATTCACCTTCGGTATCATAATAGAAGATGTAGTAACCGAGCTGTTGCAAGTTGTAACCGAAGTTATTCTTGCCGATGTAGGACTTACCTGAGCCCTGCTCGCCAGCCACCATAACGAATCGGTTAAGTGGGAATCCGCCGAACAAGTCGCCGCTCAGAAGAGCGTTAAATGCATATGAACCTGAGTCACAGTATCCATATGACGGATGTCGTAAAAGTTTGTCGGCGTAACGGTCTCCGACCTTGATTTTGTTGAGAAAGGAGAAACTGTCTTCTGCTACGGATGCTTTGGATGATGTTTTCTTTGTTGCCATAATGCGGCCTCTTGGATTTTAGTTTTATGTTAAATGTAGTTAGGAATAGTTTGAATTTCAAACTGCCCTAAACCGTCAGATTTTTGGTCTCTCCGGTCGGGGGCGTAAGCAAGTTTATACCGCCTTCCAACGTCTCCCAGGCATCTGTCAATGACATTATTGGCGTGAGGAAGACGTCTACATGGTCATAATGAACCTTAGTCCAAGGGAATTTCATCGTTTTTATCTGTAAAGGGCGTCTGGTGACGATTATATAGGGTTTGAACTCGTTCAGCTTCTTCGCGTCGTACGTTCCGTTCAATCCGAGGATATCCAATTGTGCGCAGTTTTTAGTGATGCCGGTCACCTTAATTGTAGGAGGCGTGCTACCGCACTCGACATAAACGAGGGCCTTAGTACCGTTCGGCTTGGTGAAGAACCCAGAACGGTTATCGCGGATAAGGTGCAAGTACTCACCCAGCTCGAAGTACCCCACGAGCTGTCTGTGCCGTGGCATCTGGTAGCTCGTATAGACGTACCTGGCGATGACCGGCTCGTACAGACTGGCGTTATTGTCCCCAAGGTGCGTCATGAGCCCAAAGATGCCCTTCAAGTCCTTCTTCCCATATTCGCGGAAGGACATAGTCCTATGGGCGACATCGCTTACAGCCTTGCCGTGCCACGAAAACTTGGATATGAACGGATAACCGCTCAACATCAGTTTGGATTCTTGGGGGAAATAGTTCAACGCCTTAACTATGTCATCGACGGAGGTCGACTTCGCAGTCACCGCCTCGTCGACAACATGCAGATTCAAGGTCTTGCTGACTAAATGGATTGACGGCATGCTAATACCGCAGTTGTTCAAGTATGGTTCTTGGGTCTTCGTCACGTAATCGGCAAGCGCGTTATTCTCGACCATGCCGAACTCGTCGGCGACCGACATATAGTCCACCAAGTGATTCTTGACGTACGCCAACTGCTTATTTCCAACAATCTGAACAAGCATTAGATGAAACTACCCCTATTCTTGAACGGAAGCTTGATCTGCTTGACATTTCCAGAAGGGAGCACTACGCAAAGGATAAGAACAAACCGGTTTTCACTATTATCAAACTCGCATGAGCTCTGGTCACCGTCAATTGTTACACGAGGCTCATACTTATTCACCTTCTGAATACATTCAGACAATAGAGAAATACCTTCCTCAGCGGAACCAAGCTTAAACAAGCGTTCTTCAATACCAGTACCGAAATCTTGGCTGAACAGACGTTCACCCGGATTTGTCAAAAGAATCGAATACACATTCTGTAGCATGCTATTTTCATCGGTCACTTCAGCCATATCGACAAATCCGAAGTCCCTATTGTACACGGCAGTATGACCCATCTTGTCAACGTCGCGAATACCCGGCTTTATCTTATCAGCAAGTTTCACGTTCCGTTGCTCTCCATCAAGAGACACATATACATAGGCATTGGGATTCGTTATAGGAACAAGTTCAGACTGACTTATATTCCGATAGATTACTACTGGGAACGAGCCGGATATAGTATCTGGGATCATAACGTCGATATAGGAAGAGTTACCAGAAATGATAGGAGCTGTCGCCGTGCCTATCATCACCGTATTGGCGAATATAGAATTACCAAAATCATTTATAGCGGGGTAACGCGGAGTAATACGGAGTACTTGCCCAGGCTCAATAGTCTGTGAAGACAGTTCAATGTCAAACGGATTTGGAGTATCCGATTCACCGCCAGTAAACGTAATAGACGGAACTTTACCCGGATCGGTTGCATTTGTCGATGCAAACTTAACCGTAGACGCACTGTTTCCAGCAATACGAATAGCGAATGACGGGGTATATGACGACGTACCAGAAAGCCACTCGGTTATCACGGTAGAATCTAATTCTATTTCAATCGTACACCCATAATCGCCTACATCTGGGGTATTATTCGACATATTATTATGCTTCAACGCCGGATTAGTCAACTCAGCCACACCGATTGGAATATTCGACACATGTCGCATAATATCATCATACGACATTAGTGTACTCCATCCGCTAGAATCCATTTGGTATAATGTAATCGTAGCAGAACTATAGTCCATATATTCAACGAACATACTCAGCTTAGCTGTCGATGTTTCCGTAGCCTTTATACTATTCGGAGCGAATCGAACGCAAATAACAGCCTCTTCGGAACCGCCACGACACATTAAAATCGATTCGCCATCATGATTTACGTCGGATTCTGAATTGATAAAGTACGTATCAACCGCTGGTGTCAATGTCAACGTATTTGTAGTATGGTCGTACGAAGATGAATTTCTCAACTGCGTCATACCACCAGCTGAACGAGATCGAGTCGTACTTACTTCAGCCCAGTTGACAGCGACCGCCAATGACGGAACATGCGGTGAATAATACATCGTCACGCGAGACGTATTCGTATTCATCGGCATCTTCACCATAGCAATACTTTCATTCTTTTCAGTAACCTTGTATACATTATTGTTGATATATACATAGTCTCCAGCAGATATACCAGCTGAATTAAACGACGCGGTAGTACTATCTAGCCTCTTTAAGGTAACCGGGCTAGAATAATAAACAGATTCCCATACGGATGCAGTGTAACCAGCTGGATCAATCTCTACATTAACTTTGGAGTCGGTATAATGCTTTACCGTGTATCGATAAATCTTATCGGCCACTTTATATACACGGTATGTTCCACATATACGTAGTCCGTCAGTACCTAGCAAATGACGTGGGCCCAATAAAGCATTTCCGATAGTTACAGCAGTTCCGTCCGGTATATCTTCGTCAAAAGCAACGATGACCATATCAGTGCTCGCGTAAATACGACGAATGGTCAAGTCGTACAGCTTGCGTTCGACAAGGATGTTACTTGGATTGACAGCAGACCTTACGAATGATTCCGACGACACGTCAATCGGATTGCTGAACACAACGTCGTTATCGCCTTCAGTCAACGGAACAATAATTTCGGTATTGAACTTGTGCGCATCGATACGAGGCGGTCTAAATGCGGATGACCAGTCATCATAGGACACTCCATCGAAATCGACCGTCAAGCCGACACCGGCATCACCGCAGTATGACTGATACCCATTATACACCATGAAGAGTCTAGCCCGATACTCATCGTCGAAGCACTCAGACAAAGACAGTCTGAGTGTCGTACTATCCAATGTTGACGCGCTCAACTCCATATAGTTTCCCCTTAATTAAAGTCCAACATAAAGTCAACGTCTTCGTCACTCAAGCTATTTGCGTGACGACGAGCTGGCTTCTGTTCCGGCTCTTGTACTGGCGTCGGCTTAGGTGTTTCCACGGGTTTCTCGGCAGACGGCTCTTCCGGTTTGACAGGTTCAGTATCGGTTTCCGGCGTAGGTTCAACCGGCTCTTCCTTAGACTTACCGTGCAGTCTATTGTCCTTCTCCAAAGCGGCAACGAACACCTTTGCGTTTTCCAACATGTCTTGCTGTTCTTCATCAGTAAGCTCGGCGTTTTCCAACATGACCTTGTTGACGTACTTGGCCACATTCGAGATAGCCTGGTACGCACCACGTAACACGCCGTTACGCATGTCGTAGAGACATTCACCCAACTCAAGGTCAAAGTCGTTTTCGGAAACGTCTTCCTCGCCATTTGCCTTACTCAATGCGTTGATTGCGTCGACGCAAGTCTCAATGGTAAGAGGACGCTTCGTCAGTTGCCACATGATAGAATCACACCAAGGAACCTCGATGCTGAACACTTCTTTCAATACAGTACGGTCGGCAACAGTCTTCTGGGCGAACCCATTGTTATTGTCGCCGTTGGTAACCGGTTTCAGCATCGGATACAGAGTGAACAGCGGTGTTTTCAATGATGTGAAGTAGCTCTGGAAGTTATCGGCAAAACGATTGAATCCATCGGCATAACGCTTACGGTGAGACAGCTGCATATAAACCGATCGCACCAGTCCCATGTACTGTTGCAACGGGAACTCGTCTGGAATTTCAACTGACAAGTGACCAGACTTACACAGCAGTGTCGATACTTCCATACCCAAACGCTTGCAGAAGTCAACGAACGAGTAAGTCAATGCGCTGACCTTATTCAAGTAGTCCATATCTGGATTCTCGCCGTCCGATGGAACCAAGGTCAGTTCAAACGATGCAAGCTCAGGCAACAAAGAAGCATAATTAGTCTTGAACGACCGAATCTTTTCAATCATCGTGTTGGCGGAACGGTTAAGGGCATCAATACGTTCACTAGACTCATCGATCATATTTTCCGATTGATTTGCATGACTCTTGGTGATGTCCTCTTCCATGTGGTTTTCCTTGGATCTCTCCTTATCAGGCTTTTCTTCATTGCCCTTCGCGGTCTGTTGCTCGATGGACGTCTCGCTTGAAACCTTGACATCAGTATAGTAAATGTAATCGGAAAGTTTACCTCGCTCCGGATGCAACAACTGATCGACGAACTCGTCCGGGTTATCCATCACGACACAGAATTTCATGTCGTAGTTAGGGATATTTAACCTACTTTCAGCAACGATAACCTTCTTACATTTGATACCAATCTTGGTTAAAATCTTCACCAACGCGTCAAGTCCAGTCTGATAACCCAACACATAGGGACAGCCACTTCGATACCAGCACAACGGTGAATTGCGCTCACCGATCTTCGTGATTGCTTCGCCAGCCACGTCGTGGTCATACTTATTGCCTTCAGGTAACGAATCCGACAATCCATTATACTTGATATACCGGTTGACGGTTGTCACTGGGGCAAACCATACTTCACCCTTACGCTCGACCGGGCCAGCATTGACATACACTTCTTTGTACTCCGACGAATCGTTCTTGTTCTTGCACACATACTTGTACATGCTACCATTGAATTGCAACAGCGTATGGAGATTACCGGAAATAGCATTACGAATGACTTGGCCAAACCACTTGTTGACTTCCGCACTGTTGATTTTACGCTGGAACATGTTGTAGTTATTTTCATTGATATCATCGGCGTTACTGTTACCATTACCGTCACCCTTTCCACGGGCAAGAACCTTACTGTCATGGACTAGGTCAGCTCGCACAATAGCCATATTCTTGCAAGCGTTAATGAGGTCACGAGAATATTCCTCCAGCTGACTACCAGTAATCCTATTGGAACGCGCCATCTCATTCAAGTACATAGTCAATGCGATGGTATCCATGTTCACGAAGTCAAACATCTTCGGTTCACGTGAACTTCTATGCCGATCCGGCGCATTCCAGATAGCCTCGACCTTCGTCTCAGACTTCTTCGCCTCAGACTTCTTCGCCTCAGACTTCTTCGCCTCAGGCTTCTTCGCAGCAGACATCTGTACATTATACTTGATGTATGCGATATAGTCAGGCAAGCTAGTCGTACCAATGACTAGGTATACACCTTCGTTATCGTTTTCACCTTCAATGTAGTACGTCAGCAAACCGGTTGCAGTATACAGACTGTGCTGGAACGTATCAAATGGGCGGACACCTTCCACTCTACCCATCACAGTTACCTTCGTATCGTCGTCGGAAACTTCAACGGCTTCACCAAAGCCAAGCACGTCTTCGCCTTGCTTAACCAGACGGCCAGACTTGTCAAGCTGAATCTGCCACGCATTAAACGGACTTTTAGATCCATATACCGTACACAGTGACGGCATAGAGTGTTCGACCGTTTCACCGTCAGCCTCGTAAGAAAATCTCGTATATTCAACGCCAACTACACACTTGTCGATATACTTGTTGATTTCACCAAAATTCAGCCCATTCCATTTAGGGCGTTCCTTACTGGATTCACCAATAACCATACGCAAGAGAGAGTACGTTTTTGCCGAGCAGTAACCAGCATCTTGCGCCGCTTGGTCAGATTCAAACACCTTGAATCTATTGCCAGTCAAAAAATCATACGCAGATGTTTCATTGAGCTTGAACTCTACATTCTCGCTACTGACGAACTCACTGGACGGAACCTTGTTGGCAAACACCTCATTACGCTTATTAAACGTGACGCGCACGTTATCTTGTAGGGATAACGCGGCGGTCTGTAGAGATTTTGCCCAGACTTGATACTGAACCCGACGAACGGCTCGTTCGGCCTCTGGCCATGATCTAATATCTTCCTCCGTCAGTGTACACGCAGCGATATTATAGTTGGTAATACCGACGGCCTTTATCATGTCGGCCCATACTGACTCAAGTTTTCCAGATGTATTGTCTGCCATATACAAATAAACCGCATATCAAGTCATACGCAGTTTATATGTTTTTAACCGTTTACAGCAGATATTCGGGCAATTCCAGCAGTACCGGCACCTCGTCGACGTCTTGGTCGTCGAAGACGTTGTGCAGTATGTCTGGAGCAGAATCCTCCGGTGCAGGGCCGGTGGCTTCCTCTTCGAGTTCGGTCATCATCTTCAGCAAGAACGCATAGCTCTCCAAGTAGTCATCATCGTCTACCGACACGCCGACTAGCTGGACACTTCTCGACTCAACCGTCTGTACTGCATTTCGGTAGTAGCGAACGTCGTTCGGAATCCATGCGTCGTAGACATACCCTTCGAAAGATACCACGTCGCCAACGCATACGATGTCCGGGTCACCGCCGACAAGGATAACTTCCTTACCGTCAGCACGGTCACTGATCTCGTCAAGCGGATTCTTGCTGAAGTCCTTGTAATTACGGATAGCCTTCGATGTAATGGGATCTATTGCATAGATGTCGTACAAGTATCCACCGGGGAAATATAGGCTTCCCAGCGAAGTTATCGTTCCGTTCCTTATGGCCATCTGAACCAAGCTGGCATCAATGTCCGACGAAGCAAATATCGGCGACTTCTTGGAATATTGCAGAACGTACTCGGTAACATTCACCGTATCGTCCACGACACCAAGCGACGCGACTTGATTGGCGTTGATACTGTAAAGCTTCGATATAATCGAGTTCACCCGGTCATAGAACTGGGCATCGTTCTCGTCAATACCGTCCAAGATACGGTGAACCGGGAATATGAAAGGAATACCGTTATAGACCATGACGGTAACCATTTCAGTCCGGGCGTACATTCCGTAGACACCGCTGTTTATGTAGATATTGACAGCCGGTGAGAACTTGGGATACTTCTTGGTAAGGTGTTCGATGTAGGTCTTGAACTCCTCGATGATGTCAGATCCGTCTATATCCGAAAGATACACGAACGGCTCAACATCGCAAGACCGCTTCATACCGCTAGACACAACGCCGTTGTGGGTGGCGTTGGCGAAGGTATCCTTGCATACGCCCAGCAACTGTCTGGACTTCGTAAAGATATATCCCTTTCCCATCCACGTCACAAACGACTTACAAGCGTTACCGACCTTACGGCAACGCTTTGTAAAGAATCCGGCGACGGACTTTATCTTAGAGCTCATCCACATCGACTAGCAGACCCAAACTGGATTTCACTTCATCGTACAACGGCTTGAGCGTCGGAACGCGCAACGCACCTTCTTCCAGCTTGATGATGTTCTGGACGATAGCGTCCTTGATGACGTCCGGCACCTGGGTCTTGTCGTATTCAACCGTAAAGTCGTTCTTGACAGTGAGCTTACCGTCTTCATCACGGCCAACGCCAGCCTTCTCGAATTCCTCGTCAGTCACGTTGACGGAGTCGATAAATTCGTCGAACTTGCAACGGACAGCCCAAGTACAGCCGAGCTTCTGGGCGTTGTTGATGATGTTGATGCGGTCAGACACTTTCAGTTTCACTGTATTGGACATTTAAAACCTCGTTTTAACATCAAATTATATCATTTATTCGGCTATTGCGCCATTCTTGTGCCTTCTTTACGTCGTCGGCGGACTTCTGCACCTTTACAGAAATCAGTAAATTGCACTGGCCGACCTTCTTCTTGATAGGAAGTGACTCCATGTCGGAGGCAGTCAAGGTGATGTACGATGACCACGAGCCTACAGTCAGCAACTTGGTTACGCCGAGGACGAAGTCTTCCGGGTACACGTCGATAGATACCTTGACCGACTTTGTAGACTTGTCGAACTCTGCGATCTCGGACGATTTCGGCACGAAGGTCACGTTCAAGTTTCCGTTGGCTCCGCCGAAGCGTCCGCTGTTACCGGCGTTCGGAATGGTAGTCTTGAGAACACCCGGAGCATAGCGTATGACCTTGTTTATCGTCTTGGTGACCAGTCCAGTCCCATTGCACACCTTGCACGGATCTGCCTTGACCTTCTTCGCTCCGTGGCACTTGGGACAGTCATTCTTCTCGCCGTTCATGACGACATAACCGTATCCGCCACATGTCGGACAAGCGTGCTCGTGGTTTCCGCCGGTTCCGTCACACTCAAGGCATTCACAAGTCCGCTTGAACTTGATGGGCATGGTTTCCGCACCGCCAAGGAACACGTCGATAGGGATTTTCACCTTCAAGTTGATGTCAGTTCCGTTGGCCATGCGCTCGTCCTTCTTTGGCGCATTCTTGAAATTCTCGGCCACGGTAGGACGACCGAACACCGTCGAGAGCATGTCGAACTCTGCTGAAAAAGCGTTCTTTGTATCATAGTCATGACGTTTCTCCGGCGTGTCAATCATCTTGTAAGCCTCGTTCAGCTCGACCATCTTCGTGTCGTCGCCGTCGTTCTTGTCTGGATGATATTTCCTGGCAAGCTCCTTGTACTTGGCCTTGATTTCCTCGTCGGTAGCGTCTGGTTTTACTTGTAGTATGTCGTATACGGTCATATAACTGATAAACTATATCAAAATCAGCCAGAGACTATAAATGGGCCGTAACGGATTCGAAATACTCCTTGAAGCTAAAAAGAAAAAGTACAGCTCGCACCCGGTCGTACTCAACAACAAGAATACCCATGCCAAGGTAGGCTTCGCCGGATACGCATTCAGTAGCAACCCAGGTGAAGGCAATCAGACCGACAAGTTCCAGCCAACCACTGGTGAAGGCCCAGCGATGCCAGCGGCAACTACTATCCACCAGCAAAGCCCAGACGATAGTGGCGTCATCGAAATGACTCCGGGCAACGGCCCAACCGGCGTAGGCCCGGCAATGCCAGCCCCTACGAGTGCCGGAGGAGACGGAGGAGACGGCGGTGGTGCTCCAGCGGCGGCAGGGGAAGCCATCGAGGCTAACGGCGTCGAGTCAATCCTTGAATGCTTCAGCCAAGCAAACCCGGCATCGGCGGACGTCATCGGCGAAATCCGAAAGATGTTCAACGGTCTGAACGGAAAGAACGGTGCGCTCTACCATTCTTGCGACGGAGCCAAGGCAATTTCCCCAGACGATACCCTTACTCCTACTGACGACTCCCAGATTTCTGCGCTCGCCGCATCTTGCGAAGCGTCCCTCAATGCTTTCAAGAACTACACCGGCGTAGACTATATCAATTGGCGAGACGCTACATAATTGTACTCAATTATTAAAAAGGCCGGTGCAATTTTCTGCACCGGTCTTTTTCTTTAAATCAAGTCATTCGGCCCGATTCCGTCCAATACGTTTGCTGATAGCTGACTAACGTCAATCTTCGACTTCTTCGGCCTCTTGGTCTTTGGAGTCTTGACGTAAGCGTAGTCCTTCACGTCATTGGTGAACTGCGAAAGCAACTCAGACATATAGTCCTTAGACTCGTTTGCCTTCGTCGGTTCAGCCTTCGTCGGTTCATCACCCCATGAAGAAGACTGGGTTTGGTTGGCTTGGTCAGACCATACCTCTATCGGTGCCTCGTAATCATCAGGAAGCTGTTCTGACACGGTCTGGGAACTCTGACGGACAACAGGTTTGCCACTGCCACGCTTTCGTTTAACAGCGGGTTCAACCTTGGCACCGTCTGCGACTGGCTTCGGATCACGGATACGCTTTCCCTTAGGCGCGTCGGCAGCTGGCTTCGGTTTTTCAACCTTCGGCGGAGCAACTGGCTTCGGCTCTTCGACCTTCGGCGGAGCAACCGGCTTCGGCTCTTCGGCCTTCGGCGGAATTCCGATTTCAGTCTTCTCTTCTTTTTCCGGATACACGGCATTACGCTTCACGTCGTCGAGTGTCGTACTGCGTACGTCTCGGTCACCGTTACCGATCAGTCGGTTAATGCAAGACTTGACACCAGTTTCGCAGTCGTCGGCCATATAGGCCACCGATACGATAGCGTTGTAAGTTTCAGCTGTAAACCAGCCCTGGTTAGTGGACACCATTTCACCATACACGTGGGCATCAAGAAGGTTGCCGACTTTCTTATACGCGCTCTGGTCAATGTAGTTATCCTTTCGGATTTCTTCGCCTTCCTTAACCAGATTCTTGTTTGAACTGGCACGGACACCGGTAACATAGTACATCACCGCACGGTCGAACGCCTCTTCGGCGGTCTCGCACTTTTCTACCTTCATCACTCGGATAGCGATAGAGCACAAGTAGTGGAACGTAGACGCGTCGAAATTCAATCCAGGATACGGCAACGATACGGCACGACCGTTCGTAGAGAACTTCAAGTACTCGGCATCTGTCAGTTTCTCGATAAACCGATTCAGCTCTTCCGGATCGGCAACCGGAATCGAGTAGTAAGGACTCATTCTCAAGTGTGCAATACGTTGCTGGGTAGCGTAGGACGGACTGTACACCTTACCGGCGGTATCGACCAATCCGACAAGGCTAGAGCCGTGTTCTTTTGCATTCTGGAAGTTCTTGACCAACTGCGCAGCACGTGCCGCCCATACGTCTCGCGTATGCTTGCTGGTCAGCTTGATACCCATCACCATGTTGAAGATGTTATTGATGGTTTCCTTACGCTTGGTACTGTCGTCGCCATAGAAGCCAACCGGCAAACCGACGGTAGTATCCAAGTCCATCATTCTCTGGACAATATCGTAGATGATGCCGGTACGGTCAGACGCGGCAACTCGCTTGCTGGCCATCGGACTTTCCAGAACATCGTGAACGGCCTTGCGAACTTCATTGTCGGTCAGTTCCGGCGGAATAGCACTAATCAATGAAGCCACGCTACGAATCCAGTCATCTTCTGGCGATGTAGAATCCGAGTCGCTGTCGCTCGACATCATCTGCGGATATGCAAACGGTTCGTTCGACACCATACCGATAGTGTTCAGATCCAAATCATCGTTGTTTTCCAGAGAACCGTACACCTTCTTCATGACGGCTCGTCGAGCGGTTCGCTGGCCAAGCTCCGAAGAAGCGGTAATGATGGCTGCAATCGGAGTATCAAGGTCTTGGCAAAGTTCACGCAAAGACTGGATGGCATGTTCCAGCAAGTCATTACCCTTCTTATTGAGCTCGATAGAACCGTCCTCGGCAATACGACCGTACATGCTAATCATGGAATTACAGATAGCCATACGAGCGGCAAGAACCAGCTTCTTAACATCGGTGAACGAAGAATTGTCCTTTCCGTTGGTAGCGAGCGACATCATGGTCTCGCGACTCATCGGAGCCGGATTCTTACTGTCAGCCTTTCCGTCACCGTTAAACGTAACCGCATGACCACGGACGTCATCGGTAATGAAGTCCTTCTCGGCCTTGGAGTCGTAAACGGTTGTCGAATACATCTGGTTATATTCGTTGAACGGCTTGCAATTTTCTGCGGCATCGACCAATTCGCTAACGGTAGGATAATCTGGATTACCAGCATCCTCGTCTTCAATAATAGCACTGATCAATGAACGCTGGAAATCGGACTTAGCTCGTTCACGCCACAAGTAGACCGAAGACAAGTCGCTGACGATAGAATGCATAGAACGGTCATCCAGCTGGCCCGGAGAAACACGCTCGTCAGTCAAAGTCCTATCGAACTGGTCAAACGCCTTACTCAACGTATACGAATACTTGGCGAGCTCAAGGTTATTGTCCATCTCAGTCTGAATCTTGTCGATGTAGGACTGACGTGCTTGGGCCTCGTCCTTATCGAGCTTCGCGTTTTCCTTGACACCGGTCATGCGTTCACGTAGCTGGCTACGGGCAAACGAACTTACGGCAGGGTTATGTACACTAATCTTTCCGTGGTTACCCAGATACTCGGACTCTGTATCGTTGAGACGATGGAACAGCAGTCGACCGATTTCGTCAATAACATTAACCATCGATGCGATGAATTCCTTGTTCTGGTCACCGCCAGAGGACTTCTTCAACTCAGACAATACATACGAAGCAACCTTCATCGACAGCGGGTTTCCGCTATTGCGCTCGATGATTTTTGCCGTATTCTCGATGTACGAGATAATAGTGTCCTGACTGTCGGTATTCGGAATGCTGAGTGCGCTACCCAAGATGTAAATCAGCTGGGCAATCGCCGTCTCATCGTTATAGGTGTAGGCGAATCGCTGGTCTTCCGTCTGCGAATACGTCTTGCTCTTGTACAGAGAATTCAATACGGACACAGCAGCATCGATGTAACGAACAACCCTATCAAGCTTATCCGGTGTAATCAGCTCGTAGTGCAGAGCCTCGTACAAGTAAGTCAGATTCGGATGGTCTTCAACGTATCTGGACAAGTTCTTGCTACCGATGTTGGCCTGACTCTTGTAGTGTTGCAACATGGTAATCTTCTTATCCAGAATATCCAACTGCTTGGAACGAACCAACGGACGTTCACTGTTGGAATTGGCCTCATAGATTTCGTCCAGCACCTGTTCCATCACGGTCTCGTCAACCGACATGGTATCGGGTACAGTGACGCCAGTCTTATCGGCAAAGTACTCAAGGTAACCGACAATTTCGTTACGCAACGAATCCAACTGTTCGTCATACTTGCCAAGGTCTCGATAACTGTTAGCGAGCGTAGTGATTTCGTCAGTCTGACTATCTTCCGCGTTATTGCGAGATGCCGCATCCACGCTATCCATACGATTGACATCATATTCATGGCTTGCGATAGCACCCTGGTTAAACGGATCCATAGCGTTAAGGCCAGCCAGTGGCTCGACGTCGTTTTCCTCGTCATAGGCATCAGCACCTACACCAGACTCCGGCTGTACTTCTTCGTCAGCACCGGTCAAGGCGTCGTCAAGTCGTTTCTGGGCATTTCGGATGACGGAGAATGTCTGCAAGTACGGACGGATACCATCAATAGTCAAGACCCTCAAATCCTTGAAGTTCTGGTCAACGCTACCGTCCATAACCGTAGCCAACTGCATGTACAGCACACGAATGTCGTCCTTGGATATGTCACTCTTCGTTACAGCGTCAATCAACTGTTCACGCAACTTATGTTCACGCATCCTACCAAGACCCTTTATCTGTCCAGTAATCAACCCGTTGACGGAGTTGTAAATGTCGTCGAGAGGAAGCGTTTTCAACTTCTTCGCAACTTCATAAACTTTCGCCATCTCTTTATCCTTTTCGGCTCCTTTCAGAGAACGAGTAGACATCGCTTCACGAATCTTGCCGATGTTGGACACGTCGCGCTCATCAAGCACATTGATAATCGGTGCGAAAATATCTTGAGTAGAAGCATTCATTCTCGCGATGTTATGGTACATGTCAAGAGAGGTAACGATAATTGTGTTCAACGTACTGACCAGTTCAACATCGCGCATGTTGACGTTGTCACGCAACTTACCGATACACATAGCGACATTGCTCAATCGCTTAACTTCTTTTTCCACGGCATCATTGCCACGGTTAGTGTAGCTAGCAAGCATTGCATCGACACCTATCGTACCAGACGCCAAGTCAACAAACTTCGGCGCGTACGCTTCCAGTTCCTTAGCAATGTCACCGCCACTAAGTGTCGGATTGGACGCAGCGACACCCCTACCGTACTCCTGCACAGCCGATGTAAAGTTATTGCTCAGAGTGAAAGCATTTTTAAGGATATCGTTGAACCGGCCTTCTTGCTGTGCCAACTGTTCAACACTCTTACGCAACATCGGTTCGATTGCACCGACTTTACTAAACTCGATGCTACGCTTTCCGCTATTAAGCGAACTTACGCCATCAAGCAAGTCATAAATGTCTTGAGCTGCGTCACCGGGGAAGAATCGGATCTTGTAGTTCGTTGTATCGTCGTCGCTTACTGGCAAGATACTCCAGATGCGATTACTCAACTCCCTACCCTTGGTCTTCAAACCCTTGTCTTCCCTTGCCGTACCTGGTGCAGCATAGATCTGATATTTATCGCACAGCTCATTGACGTACTGAACCAGTTTGCGTCGGCCTTCAACTCGGTTGAATAGAGCATCCTTACTAGCCGTAACGTCGCCGGACATATCGGCAAATCCATATTCGCCGATGTAGCGGGTAATCTTTGGGCTGTTCATTGTTCGTCGTGCGACATCGTTCGGATCGATGAGCGTATTGGAATAAAGCTTCGCGCCACTGATTCGGTCAGCCTCACGCATCTTGGACGGAGCGATGTCGAGAGTATCGTCAAACTCGTCGCCAGACAGCAATGAGAACGCACGGATACCCTTAACGGCAACCCAAGCATAGTCGTTCGAAACACGAATCGGAATCAGCTTGCTTGCGATATAGTTGACATAGTTGTCTCGAATGTCCTGCACGCCCATCGTATCGACAAGGACGTCACCCTCGTCATCGGAGTACTGCACGGTCAGCTGACCGTCATGGTACTTAAAGCACTTTTCCATCGTAGTACCGGCAACAGCAACGTCAGAAATCTTGTTACGGTCATTGGTACTTTCTTCGCTAAACGCCGGTACGAAACTAGCCACTCGAACGGAACGGACTACTTGGCCGTTCTGCATACGACCAGCAAGCATCGATGAACCTGAGTAAACCACATTCTTGAGGATGATGTCCTTAGCCTGATTATACAGCTCAGCCTCGTCCGGGTCTTCCGTTTGTTCCAGCAACTTGTCGGTGACTTTGTAAATCATCTTAACAATGTTGTTACGCGCAGTCAACGCAACATTGATATCGTCGGCCAAGCTCTTGAACAAAGCCTCAACCTTCACCGCAAACGAAGCATACTGTTCCGCCGTACTGAATCCACCTAGTAGGCCACATTCAGCAAGAGCATTACCAAGAACCACCTTGATTGCATTGAGCTGGGCCTTCTTCTCCTTCGAATATCCCAACTGGCTCAATCGGTCAACCGAGAATATCTTGTAATATCCAGCACCAGTAAAACGAGTCTTGTTGCTCAAGTAATTCTGCTGTTTGGTGTTCTGGCCAAGATTTTTCATGTCCTTGACGACAGCTTGACCAACGGTCTTGCGCATTTCGCTGTCATTCTCGCCAGTCGGCCCAAGTACGTCGTCCAACGTCTTGTTCTTATTGGCGGACTGGGAAATGTGACGGAACACCATCAACGGAATTGCGGTATCCTTGTTGTACGCATTGCTAGCCAAACGGTCACCACCATAAATGTAGTGGTAGAACATGTCTTGGGCGTAGAGAATCCACTTAATCTTTCCGATGATTTCATCAGACGGAACTTCGACGTCGCATGCCTGAATGAGATCGCGAATCAACTGCTCATAACCTTCACAGTCAGCCTGAATTACGTTCATGTACTGATTAAGGGTTTCAGAGCTTCGATAGCTTTCTTCTACGTTCTTTCCCTTCGCAGTTTCGGTAAAGGCTTCAAGTACGCCAAATACAGACGAAGCAAATCGGTCAGCGTCGTCAAACAGTGAAATGTTCTTCGACAAGTCATGCTGGAACGCGATGATATTGGCCAGATAATTCCTGGCCGACTTATACATCATGGACTTTGCTGCCTTGTACAAAGCATTGGCAACCGGCGGATACATCACCGCAATTATGAACAATACACGACGTCTGGTATTGTTCGCGCTATCTTGCTTGCTCTTGCCGGCAGTTTCACTTGCGTTAGCTTCACGGATCGTGCTCGGCCATCTCTTGACTTTCGATGTGACCAAGTCAAACAGGTGCTGAGCTTCCTTGTTACCGGAAATGTTTGAATATGAAATATCATACTTTCCAACAGAACCACGGTCTGTACCGCCCTTACCAAGTAAAGATACCAAATCCTGATACACGTTCGCCAAATTCATCTGGCTAGTCGAGAGATCAGTATTAAACGCTTCTAGGAGAGTTTGTTTCATATCCAATACTTAACATTAAACTGCACATAGTTTATAAGTTCGAGGCATGTTCACTCTGGGAATATATATTGAAAATCTTGATAAACTGTACGCTAAAGCACCTTGAGCGCATATTATGGATTTAAATGAAGTCAAAACAGCGATACAGAATCACATCAGCGGAATTGCATCCAGCATAGGTGAGTGTGCTCCGATAGCACGCACTATTACTGGCGAGACCATTGAATCTCTAGCTGACTTGTTGGTAGACAGAACTACCGGTCAAGACATATTCAATGACGGCACACCTGATGGTATCGAGAATGCAGACGATGCGTTTCTCAATATCCTCAAAGCTGGGTTCAGTGTTCAAGATGCGCTCAAAATCATTTACAACACCCTTAACGGAAACAAAATCATCGAGTTAACCAGTACTGAAGATACTCCGTCACAACGAATCTTGGGACTATGCGAGATTGTCGAGAAAGATAACCCGAAGTCTCTACTAAATAAATTATGGAAAGAAACCGTTACTCCCAGAGCAGTCGCTACAGCGGAAGTTCTAAGCAATGACGCTGAACATGAAGTGGGCCCAAGCGTTGCCGATGCAGAACGTGTTGCTGACGCAGAACGTGTTGCTGACGCAGAGCGCGTTGCTGATGCAGAACGCGTTGCCGACGCAGAGCGCGTTGCTGATGCAGAACGCGTTGCCGACGCAGAGCGCGTTGCTGATGCAGAACGCGTTGCCGACGCAGAGCGCGTTGCC
>Ga0326514_10000399_pt1 | contig 29795 bp, 29 predicted proteins | sample 3_2548_0518_D_FD_203653 | JGI IMG/M metagenome (GOLD analysis project Ga0326514, IMG submission 203653) | Bovine rumen microbial communities from UC Davis, California, United States - 3_2548_0518 | ecosystem: Host-associated > Mammals > Digestive system > Stomach > Rumen | place: USA... | reverse complement strand
CAATTCCTGATAATAAAAAACCAGGAGAAGATGACATAGATGATGCACCAGTTATGCTATCAATTAGTACAGGCCAAATGAGAATTTACTTTGTATTAGGATTTGCTGTATTAATTACAATAGCAGGAGGAGTAGTTTTAATCAAGAAATATGTATTATAGAATTATATAATATAATAAAAATAGTATAAAAAAGTTCAATTCGTTAAGAATTGGACTTTTTGTTATATAGATGGTATAATATAGTAGAACTAAAAAAGGTGGAGTGAGTTAAAAAAAATAATTTCAATTATTTACCAAACTGATTTGTGCCTATAGAAAGGAATGCAATTAAAAATGAATTTAAAAGAATTAATTAAAGAAACTGAAATAGAAATAAAATCAGAACTAAAAAAGATAGATGAAATATGTGAAAATAATAGTCAAAAAGTTTTAAATGCATTTCAAGAGTGTAATTTACAAGAATCACATTTAAATTCTTCAACTGGGTATGGAATTGATGAACCAGGGAGAAACAAAATAGAAGAAATATATAGTAAGGTATTCAAAGCAGAAGATGCACTTGTTAGAAGCCAATTAATATCTGGAACACATGCTTTAGCTATTACGCTATCGGCATTATTAAGACCAGGAGAAACAATGTTAAGCATTACTGGAGAGCCTTATGACACACTTCAAACAGTAATTGGCATATCTGGTAAAAGTAAAAGTTCTTTAAAAGAATATGGAATAAAATATGAGCATATAGATCTAGTAAATAATGAATTTGATATAGAAAAAATAAAAACAAGATTATCAACAAATGATGTAAAACTTGTGGAAATTCAAAGGTCTAGAGGATATTCTACAAGAAAAAGTTTAACTATAGAAAAAATAGAAGAAGTAATAAAATCAATTCGAGAAGTTAATAAAGAAGTAATAATTATGGTTGATAATTGTTATGGTGAATTTGTACAAGATAAAGAACCTATAGAAATTGGAGCAGATATTGCAGTTGGTTCTTTAATGAAAAATCTAGGTGCAGGTATTGCAACAACTGGAGCTTATATTGTTGGAAAAAAAGATTTAATAGAATTATGTGCAGAAAGATTAACATCTCCTGGAATAGGAAAGGAGATTGGACCATCATTGGGGCAAAATTCATTATTTATAAAAGGATTATTTTTTGCACCTTCTGTTGTCGCAAGTAGTTTAAAAACAGCAGTTTTTTCCAGTAGAATATTAGAAAAACTAGGATATAATGTAGAACCAAAATTTAATGAAACAAGAGCTGATATAGTCCAAACAATAGCATTTGGAGAAGAAGAAAAACTAATAAAATTTTGTCAAGGAATACAAATGGGCTCACCAATCGATTCTACAGTTATTCCATATCCAGGAGATATGGGTGGATATGAAGATAAAGTAATTATGGCAGCTGGAACATTTACACAAGGTTCAACAATAGAGCTTAGTTGCGATGGACCGATAAGACCACCATACATTGCTTATATGCAAGGTGGACTTACATATGAATATGGAAAATTGGGCGTTATAAAGGCTATTGAATATATGTTATCTTAAAATAGAACTAAATAATTAAGAATGGAGATTTATATGAAAGTAATTGTAATTGGAGGAGGACCTGCCGGAATGATGGCAGCAATATCTTCTGCTGAAAATGGAAACGAAGTCATAATATTAGAAAAAATGCAATCCCTAGGAAGAAAATTATTGATTACAGGAAAAGGAAGATGTAATATTACATCTTCTTTAGATATAGATGAATTTATAAAGAATACACCAGGAAATGGAATGTTTTTATATAGCGTATATAAACAATTTAACAATCAAGATATTATAAAATTTTTAAGCGAAGAAGGATTAGAGGTAAAGGAAGAAAGAGGAAATAGGATTTTCCCTGTAACTGATAAGTCAATAGATGTGTTAAAATGTTTTACTAAAAAAATTAAAAAATTAAATATAAAAGTAAAATATGAAAATAAAGTAGAAGAAATATTGGTAGAAGATAATAAAGTAATGGGGGTAATAGCTAATGGCAAAACAATTAAATGTGATAATGTTATACTTGCAACAGGTGGAAAAAGTTATCCATTAACAGGTTCAACTGGAGATGGATATGAATTTGCAAGAAAGTTAGGACATAGCATAACTGAAATAAAACCATCATTGGTGCCTTTAGAGTGTTATGATAAAGAGATGTGTAAAGACTTGCAAGGACTGAGCTTAAGAAATATTAATATAAAATTTAAAGATTTAGAAAATAATAAATTAATATATGAAGATTTTGGTGAAATGTTATTTACACATTTTGGAGTATCTGGGCCAACTATACTCAGTAGCTCAGCTCATTTGGTTAGATATAAAAATATAGAAGAAAAATTAAAAAACAAAAAAATTATATTAAGTATAGATTTTAAACCTGCTTTATTAGAAGAAAAATTAGATGAAAGAATATTAAGAGATTTTAGCAAACAAAAAAATAAAGAATTTAAAAATAGCTTAGGAGATTTATTACCTAATAAATTAATTGAAACAATAGTAGAAAAAAGTAATATTAATCCAAATAAAAAAGTTAATGAAATAACAAAAGAAGAAAGAAAAAATCTAGTAAGATTATTAAAAAAATTTGAATTGGAGATAAGCGGATTTAGACCTATTGAAGAGGCAATTATAACAAGTGGTGGAATTAATATAAAAGAGATTAATCCAAAAACTATGGAGTCTAAAATAGTTGATGGGTTATATTTCGCAGGAGAAATAATCGATGTTGATAGTTATACAGGAGGATTTAATTTACAAATAGCTTATTCTACAGGCTATGTTGCAGGACGATTGCAATAGTAGATAAATTAAAGTAAAAAAATTATTTATAGTATATACTTATTATAATAATCAAAAAAGGAGTTTTTTAATGGATGATTTTGTCACAATTAAAGAAAATGTACAAGCAGAATTGATTGAAAAAAAGTCAAAGTTTATAGCCAATTTGTTTTATGTAGAAAGTGTAAAAGAAGCGGAAGAAATAATAACAAAAATAAAAAAGAAATATTTTGATGCAAGGCATAATTGTATAGCGTATAGGATAATTGAAGAAAATTTAGTAGAAAAATCAAGTGATGATGGAGAACCTTCTGGAACAGCTGGAGCTCCAATGTTAAGTATATTGCAAAAGAATAATTTAGTAAATGTATTGGTTATCATAACAAGATATTTTGGTGGCATTTTATTAGGAACAGGTGGACTAGTTAGAGCTTATTCTAATTGTTTATTACAAGTTATTGAAAAAAGTGAAAGAATAGAAAAATGTTATGGACATGAATTAGAAGTGTCTTTAGAGTATAATGAATTTGAAAACTTTAAATATTACTGTAAAAACAATAAAATAAATATTGTAGAAACACAATATCTGGAGAATATTGTTTGCAAAATTGAGATAGAAGAGAAAGTAAAAAATCAATTAATAGGTGATCTGGAAATAAAAAATATAAATTTAAAAAATATTAAAGAATTATCTAAAAAGTATATAACGAAAAGTAAATAAAAAGGAACTTTTTACAAATAAATGGAAAAAAATTCCAAAACATTATTGCAAATCCTAAATTTAAGTATTATAATCTGAAATGTAAAAAATTTACAGTTAAATTTAGGAGGGAAAAATGAAAGAAAAAATTAAAGTCTTTATAGCAGACGATAATCAAGAATTTAGCCATACACTATCAAGTTATATAAACTCTCAAGATGATATGGAAATAGTAGGAATGGCAAGAGATGGAAATGAAGCAGTAGATTTAGTAATAAAAACAGAACCAGATGTAGTTTTATTAGATGTAATAATGCCACATCTTGATGGATTAGGTGTTTTAGAAAAAATAAATGGAATAATGAAAAACAATATGCCAACATGTATAATGCTGTCAGCAGTGGGACAAGACAAAGTTACACAAAAAGCAATCGAATTAGGAGCGGAATATTATGTGGTTAAACCATTTGATATTGAGATTATTATTAAAAGAATTAGAGAGATAAAATTATTTAAGCCAACTCAAAACACAAGTAAATTTATAACTAGAGAAACAAAACAACAATATATAGATATTCCAAAAGATGAAAGCAAAAAAGAAGAAAATCTAGAAGCTCTGGTTACAAATATAATTCATGAAGTTGGTGTACCAGCTCATATAAAAGGATATCAATATTTAAGAGAAGCAATTACAATGGTAGTAAAAGATATGGAAGTAATTAATCAAATTACAAAGTGTCTATATCCTAAAATAGCATTCAAATTTAATACAACACCAAGTCGTGTAGAACGTGCAATTCGCCACGCAATTGAAGTGGCTTGGGGAAGAGGTGACCAAAAAATTGTTGAAAATATTTTTGGTTATACAGTAAATGCATTAAAAGGAAAGCCAACAAATTCAGAATTTATTGCAATGATAGCTGATAAGTTAAGATTAGAATTAAAAAGTGCATAATAGAAATAAATTATACCTTAGATATTTATTAATTATAATAGATATTTAAGGTTATATTTGTATAAAAACTAAATTTATGGAAATAATATTACAAATACATATTTTTTAGGGAGGTACTAATGAGCCAAGGAAATCTTAAAAATATGGTGGTGTTAAAAAATTTACCATCTAATATAGTAGAAGAGGCAATTGTGATATTAAAATCCAATAAAAAAATAAAACAGGTAGAAAAAATTGAAAAAAATAAATCAAAAGAAAATCTTGAAGTTAAAAAAAGAGAAAAAGATTATATAATAAAAGAAGCAGAGATGTTAGTTTCTAATTATATTACAACCTTAGAGCAAAAAAAAAAGATAGAAATATAAATAATAAAAAGCTAAATCAAAAATATAAAAAAGTTAAAAATTATGCCATAATATCTAGTATTATTATTTTATTAGAAGGAATAGCTTTATTAATAAAATAGAGAATAAAACACTTTTTCCTAACATATAGTTAAAAAAGAAAACAAAGGAAGAGGTGTTTATTTTTTATGGAAAGAACAATGTCAGTAGAAGAAAAAATAAGACGAGCAGAAGAAATATATGAAAAAAGAAAGCAGGGAATGGAAAGACCTGTAACAACAGTGAATTTAAACAATAATAAAAAAGATATTAAGTTATTAAAAAAAATGATTGTACAGATCATAATATGTTCATGTATTTATTTTGCTATATATTTAATATATAATAGTAATTATGTGTTTTCAGAGGACTTTATAAGAGAAGTAAATAAAATTTTATCATATGATACAAATTTTTATGAAATTTATCAAAACACCAAAGGAAAGATAGAAGAAATAATTAATAATAAAAATCAAGAAAATGAAAACAAAAATAATGAGCAAGAACAACAAAATGGTGAAAAAGAACAACAGGAGGAAAATATAGATAGTGAGAGTGAGAATAGTAAAGAAAACACGCAAGAAGCAATTGGAGGAGCAGAAGAAGGTGATAAACAAGAAAATGAAAATATGCAATTATCACAAGCTGAACAAGATGTTTTTGAAATTAAAAATACAACTTCATTTATAAAACCTATAGAAGGAGTAATTACATCAAAATATGGAATTAGAGAGACTGCAACAGGAAATGTTCCCAAAAACCATACAGGAATTGATATTGCCGCAAATTTAGGTACAAAAATAAAATCTTCTACAGAGGGAGAAGTGGTACTAGCTTCAGAAGAAGGTGATTATGGAAAACATTTAAAAATTCAAATAGGTGAGGTAAGTATTATATATGCTCATTGTAATAATTTATATGTAAAACATGGAGAGAAAGTAGTACAGGGACAGGAAATTGCAGAAGTAGGCTCAACTGGAAATTCAACCGGACCACATTTACATTTTGAAATAAGAGTTCATGAAAGAACAGTAGATCCACAGAGTATTTTAGAATTGTAAACTTATATAATTAATTTATATTTTTTTTTATTAATAATTATACCAGGAGGTTACATGAAGTTTAAAATTGATTTAAAAATATTTCTTTTTCTCATACTATTTTGTTTTACTAAGCAAATTGAAACATATGCATTAATTATTTTATTCGTAATAATTCACGAATTAGGACATCTTATTGCAGGACTAGCATTAGGAATGAAACCTGAAAGTATCAAAATAATGCCTTATGGGCTTAGCATATCTTTTAAATTAATTCCAAAAGATTACAACAGAAAAATCGGAGCAGGAAATTTACTAGAAATAAAAAAAATAATTGTATCACTTGCAGGACCATGTACTAACTTTTTAATTATTTTAATTTCATCATACACAAAAATAAATATATTTTTAAATTTAATCATAATATATGCTAATTTATTAATAATGATTTTTAATTTAATACCAATATATCCTTTAGATGGTGGGAGAATTCTAAAGGGAATTTTACATATGTTAGTTGGGAAAAAATTTTCGGAAAAATATATTAATAATATTTCTTTTATTGCTTTACTTGTAGTTACATTTATAGGCAGTATTGGAATTTATTATTTGCAGAATATAGCTATATTTTTTATTATATTATTTCTATGGGTATTGTATATAAATGAAGATGTTGTATACAAAAAGAGAGTAAAAATATATAATTTAATTAAAAAAACTATTGAAATTGAAGAAAATAAATAGTAAACTATACTAAAGAAAAATAATTTCTAAATTAATAGTAGTATATTTAATATTAGAAATAAAAAAAGATTACTAGTTGGTATTGTATTCATACTGTCCTGCTTAATGTGATAATTTCTAAGAATTATTATAAACTACCACTTGCACGGACATCTATAATTGATATAGCTGGCTAGTAACAAAAAGAGAGGTTGATTCAAAGGATGAAAAATCAAAAAGGTATTAATTTGGTTAGTTTATCTGTTGCAGTAATTGTTATAATAGCTATTGCAGGAACAGTACTTTATAATGTAAGAACTAATTTAGGTGTGCAAAAGCTAAAAGCAATGCAAACAGATATAGAAAATTTAAGAGGAAAAGTTGCAAACTATTATTTACAATATGGAGCACTTCCAACTTTAAATGTATATTCTGGAGGAGAAAAGCAGAATACGTCGATTCCTAAAGATAGTAATGTAATAAAAGATGTTGTAGAAAATGCAACAAGCAAAGAACAACTAGATACAGGAGTTTATTATGTAATAGATTTGTCTGCTATGGAAAATGTTACTCTAACATATGGAGAAGATTATGAAAATTTGAAAGATAAATCTGCAGAAACAATAAATACTTTAGGTAATGGAACATTAACTGATGTATATATTATAAATTCAGTAAGTCATAATATTTTCTATGTTGCAGGTATTACATATGAGGGAAAGACATATTATACACAATATCAAGATGAAGAAAAAGAAAAAATAGGAAAATCAAATTTTGACATTGATTTAGAAAGCAGAGTGGAAAGAGATTCTAAAGGAAACATAAATTATAGAATAGATAAAGGAGAAAGAGCACCAGTTAATAGAAATGCAATTTACATAGATGAAAATGAAAATAAAGCAGTAATACCAGCTGGTTTTACAGTATCTGGGGAACAAGGAGAATCTACAATAGAAAATGGATTAGTAGTAAGAGATAGCAATGAAAATGAATGGGTATGGATTCCTGTAAGTGACGAAGATTTAGCATTAATGTATGAAGAAAGTTCAACAGGATGGAATATGTTAGGAACAGATGTAAATACAAAATATAAAACTTTAGGAACTACATTAGGAAGTAAAATATTAAATAGAACGGATCCAGGATTAATAGAAGATCCATATTATAGAGAACCGGATGTATTATATGTATATGATATAGAACAAGAAAATTGTATACAGGCTGGTTTTGAAAATATTACTGATATGGCAAATAAATTAAAAGATGACTATAGAGACATGATAGAAAGTTTAAGAGAAAATAAAGGATTTTACATAGGAAGATACGAACTTGGTAAGGATTCAAGTAATAAACCTCAGGAAAAAGCAGGAACAGTTATGAATAAAAAAGATTGGTATAATTTATATTCTGCATGCAAGAGTTTTACAACAGAAAAAATACAATCAAGAATGATATGGGGATGTCAGTGGGATCAGGTATGTAAATTTATAAACAAACATGGAGATAAGGTTAGTTTGGATAACTCAAGAACTTATGGAAATTACTGCTATTCTGAAGGTGAAGCGGCAATAAACAGTGGAACAAGTAATTTTAATCATACGACAGGGCGAAGCGAAGTATGGAAGACAAATAATATATATGATCTGGCAGGAAATTGTTGGGAATGGACACAAGAAGCTCATAATTCAAATACATTTTCTTATAGAGCAGATCGAGGTGGAAGTCTTTACGATACGCAGAATGAGTGGTCAGTTTCATCTTTTAGTTGTTATTTTCCTACTTATAAAAGTGATACTTTTTCAACTCGACCGGTATTATACATAAAATAGTATATCTAAAATAAAGGATAGCAGTTAATGTTATCCTTTATTTGTAAAAAAATTGTAACAATTTAGAAATAATTTTGTAATTTTCCTGTAAAATTCATTGACTTTTTGGCTTTTCCGTTATATTATATTATTATTAAAAAGGTGAAAATAAATATAAATGATTTGTTTAATCCTAAGGAGGAAAATTATGGGAGAAGTAATCGTAATTACATCAGGTAAAGGTGGAGTAGGAAAAACAACAACAACTGCAAATTTGGGTTCAAGCCTAGCTTTAGAAGGTAAAAAAGTAGTATTGATCGATACAGATATAGGGCTACGTAATTTAGACGTTGTTATGGGATTAGAAAACAGAATAGTATATGATATTGTTGATGTTGTAGAAGAAAAATGTAAATTAAGACAAGCTTTAATAAAAGATAAAAGATTTAAAGAATTATACCTACTACCAGCTGCTCAAACAAGAGATAAAAGTGCTGTAAATGAAGAACAAATGAGAAATTTAGTAGGAAAACTTAAAGAAGAATTTGATTATATTCTAATTGATTGTCCAGCTGGAATTGAACAAGGATTTAAAAATGCTATAGCAGGAGCAGATAGAGCAATAGTAGTAACTACAGCGGAAATATCTGCAATTAGAGATGCTGACAGAATTATAGGACTTTTAGAGTCTTCAGAGATAAAAAATCCAGAATTAGTAATAAATAGAATAAGACCTAATATGGTAAAAAAAGGTGAAATGATGGATGTTGATGATATAGTAGATTTATTATCAATAGATTTAATTGGAGTAGTTCCAGATGATGAATATATTATTACCCAAACAAATAAAGGAGAACCAGTAATTCAAAATAAAAGAGCACCATCAGGAAAAGCATATTTGGAGATAGCTAAAAGAGTATTAGGAGAGAAGATAGAAGTTACTATTCCTGGTAGAGAAAAAGGATTTTTCTCTAAAATAAAAAATATATTCAAAAAATAAGAAACAAGTTGGAGGGTAGTAGAAATAATGTTTGAAAACATGATGAATTTTTTTAAGAAGTTAGGCAAAAAAGAAAGTAAACAGGTTAATAATTCAAAAGATGCAGCAAAAGAGAGATTGCATTTAGTTTTAATGCAAGATAGAGCTAATGTTTCTGCAGACTTCTTAGAACTTATGAAACAGGAAATTATTGAAGTAATAAAAAAATATATAGATGTAGATGAAAGAGAAATTGATGTTAGACTAACTAATAAAGAAAATGGAGATGGAACAAATGGTGCGCCAGCACTATATGCAAACATTCCAATTCTAAATATAAAGAATGAATCAAGAAAAGTAGAGATAAAAAAAGAAGAACCAAAGAACGAAAAAAATGAAGAAAAACATGATAAATCAAATAATAAACAAGAAGTAAGTAAAAAAGAAGAAGTAAGTAAAAAAGAAGAAGTTAAAGAAGAAATATCAAAACAAAAAGAAGAAAACATCAACAAGAAAGTTGACGATCAAAAAAAAGAAAATAATACTGAGAAAACTTCAGAAAATAAAAAACAAGAATCTGTTAAAACAAAAGAGAAGATTAAATCAGAAAATTAATTAAGAAAAAGAGTGGTTTAATGAGAAAGAGAGAGTTAAAAAATATAGAATGGGGAATTTTAATAGCCGCAATTATCTTATCAGTAATAGGATTAGTGGCTTTATTTTCTGCTACACAAGAGGCAGAATATGATGAATTTAATAAACAATTGATTTGGTTAATTATAAGTTTAGTTGTTATGGTAGTTGTAATGCTTATTGACTATGACCTTATAATAAAATTTTCACCAATAGCCTATGGTCTGTTTGTAATTTTACTCATAGCCGTATTGTTTACAAAACCTGTAAATGGTGCTTCAAGTTGGTTTGACATAGGATTTTTTTCATTTCAGCCAGGTGAATTTGCAAAGATATTTGTAATTTTGTTTTTAACAATGGCAATTACGAAGATACAAGAAAAAGGTAAAAGAGAAATTAATAGACCAACTAGATTACTTATAATCGCAGCAATACTAGGTCTTCCAGTTTTATTAATTATTAAACAACCAGATTTTGGTACAGCTATTGCATTTATAACAGCTACGGCATTAATGTTAATTACAGCTGGAATTGATAAAAAATACATAATTAGTGCTTTAATATTAATTGTTGTATCAGTTCCTTTAATATATAATTTCGTACTACCAGAACATGCAAGAAAAAGAATAGATATTTTCTTAAATCCTGAATCAGATCCAAGAGGAGCTGGATATAATATAATTCAGTCAAAACTAGCAATTGGTGCAGGTGGACTTACAGGTATGGGGTTATTTAAAGGAAATCAAACTCAATTAGGTTTTTTATATCCGAAAACGACAGACTTTATATTTGCAGTAATTGGAGAAGAAATGGGATTTGTAGTTGCAGGTGCAGTTATTATAGTATATGTATTTCTGGTTACGAAATGTCTTTATGTTGCAAAAACAGCAAAAGATGATAAAGGTGCATTAATTGCCTCAGGAATAACTGGAATATTTTTGTTTCATATGTTAGAAAATATTGGAATGGTTATGGGATTATTACCAATAACAGGAGTACCACTGCCATTTATAAGTTATGGGGGAAGTTCTCTAATTACAAATTTTATTTGTATAGGATTACTTTTAAATATAAGTAGTAAAAGACAGAAATCAATTTTTGTAAAATAGAAGGAAAAAATATGTTTATAAAAAAATTAAAGATAGGAAATGTTGAATTACAAAATAATTTAATATTAGCTCCTATGGCAGGTGTAACAAACCTGCCTTTTAGAATTACATGCGAAAAATTTGAACCAGGAATGGTATGCACAGAGATGGCAAGTGCAAAAGCAATGTTTCATAATGATGAAAAAACAAAAAGATTATTAAATACTGAAGGAGAAAAAAGACCGATTAGTTTTCAAATTTTTGGTAGTGAAGAAGAGAGTATGGCATATGCAGCTAAAGCTGTTAGTAAGATGGCAGATATATTAGATATTAATATGGGATGTCCTGCGCCTAAAGTTGTAAAAAATGGAGATGGAAGTAAGTTACTTACAGATTTAGAAAAAGCAAAAAGTATAATGGAAACTGTTGTAAAAAATTCAAGTATACCTGTTACTTTGAAAATTAGAAAAGGCTGGGATTTAAATAATATAGTTGCAGTAGAAGTAGCAAAAATTGCGGAAGAAGTAGGAATATCAGCTATAACTGTACATGGAAGAACAAGAAGTGAATTTTACAGTGGAAAAGCAGATTGGGATATTATAAGAAAAGTAAAAGAAAGTGTTGCAATACCTGTAATAGGTAATGGAGATATAATAGATGAAGAATCTGCATATAAAATTTTTGAACAAACTGGCGTAGATGGAATAATGATAGGAAGAGGTGCTTGTGGAAATCCTTGGATTTTTAAGAATATAAAACATTATCTAGAAACAGGAGAAAAATTAGAACCTCCTTCAAATCAAGAAAAATTAGATATTATTAAACAACATATTGAACTGGCTGTAAAAGAAAAAGGTGAAATTGCTATTAAGGAACTTAGAAAACATATTGCCTGGTATACTAAAAATTTAAAAAATTCTAGTGACTTTAGAAGTTCGATAAATACTATTGAATCCAAAGATGAATTAATAAATAAATTAGATGAATATTTTAATACTTTATAGAATAAAAATGTAATAAATTAATATTTAATAACTAAAAAATACTGTTCAGACATAATAATTTTCGTTGTCCTGCTTAATCGTGATAGTTTATAAAAATTTTTCATTCGCCCCATTCTAATTATTTCATCAAAAGTTTTTCAAACTTTTGGAAATAATTGAACGGTCACCCACGGATCATTACAAAATTTTTATAAACTACCACTTGCGCGGACTTTTAATTTGTGCAAGTCTGAACAGTAATGATAAATTAGTTATTTAAATAATTAATTTATTTTTTTAGTTTTATGGAGGCTTGTATGAAAAATAAAAGAATAGTGTTTCTTATAATATTGATAATCCTAATTGCAATTGGATTGTTTATCTTTTTTAATAATAAAAGGACTAAAAATTTTAAAATTGGTAATAATACTAGTAGTCAAGAAATTGTAGATTATATTTTAAATATCAATTCTTATGAAGCGGTTATAGAAGTTGATGTAAAAAGTAATAAAAATGAGAATAAATATAGGATAAAACAAATATATAATGGAAATGACAATAATTCACAAGAAGTACTAGAACCATCAAATATTGCAGGAGTTAAACTTATTAAAGAAGGAAACAATTTAAAATTAGAAAATAGCAATTTGAACCTAACAAATATCCTACAAAATTATGAATATATTTCTGATAATGTATTAGATTTAATTTCTTTTATTGATAATTATAAAAATGATAGTAATGCTAAATGGGAAGAAAAAGATGATAAGATTTTAATGAAAACTTCTAATAAAACTTTATACATAAATAGAGAAAATGGTTTGCCAGAGAAAATGGAAATACTAGATAATGGCAAAAAAACAGCTATTTACATATTATATAATGAGGTAAATGTAAATAGCTAAAAAGACTATTTCTTTGCTTCAAATAATATATAAAATATGAACTATACTTGACAATATATGAAGTATTAGGAGTGAAGAAAATGCAAATAAAAAGAGGCGATATGTTTTATGCAGATTTAAGTCCAGTAGTTGGTTCAGAACAAGGTGGGGTAAGACCAGTTTTAATAATCCAAAATGATTTAGGAAATAAATATAGCCCAACTGTAATAGCAGCAGCAATAACGTCTCAAACTGGAAAAACAAAATTGCCAACTCATATAGAAATTGATTCTTCTTCATGTGGGTTAAAAAGTAATTCTGTTGTTTTAACAGAGCAAATAAGAACGATAGATAAAAGTAGACTAAAAGAACGCATAGGACATATTAATGATGAAAAAATAATAGATCAGGTTAATAATGCTTTAGGTGTAAGTTTTGGATTAGAATAAATTTATTATTGCAAAATAGCTATATGCTAAAAGTCAATATATAGCTATTTTGCATCGTATTAAAATCTTATACTTTCAATTTTTTAATAATCTTAATCTCATTATACAAGTTTTCAATTACAGATTTTCTTTTATTGTAGGCTTCTTTGTATTCTTTATATAGAGTAGTGTAATTATCAATTGTTTCATCAGTTTTTAGTAGTTGTTTTATACCTTCAAAATAATAATTTTTATCTTTGTCTTTTTTTGCTTTATCCATAGCGATTTTATATTTGTTAATTTGTTCTAATCTTTCTATTTCTGATTTTAATTCATCTATATAGCTTTGAGTAAGAAAGATTTCATATTCAGTATCTTCAATTACAACTTTTAATAATTTTTTTACTATTTTAGGATTATTTTTACCATTAGTAGCATTTTCAATAAGTATTTTTAATGTATCAGAAATTCCTATATGGGATTTATATTGTCTTTTACTAACTATTGCATCATACTCATCTGCAACTCTAATTATTTGTGCTTCATAAGGGATATCTTTTTTTGTTATACCATTTGGATATCCTGTTCCGTTTAATGCTTCATGATGATTTAATGCTCCTGTAGCATATGGTCTTAGTTGTAAATCTTTCATACACAATTCATAACCTAAAGTCGTGTGTGTTTTCATTATTTCATATTCCTCATCTGTTAACTTACCAGGCTTTTGTAAAACAGAAGGAGGTATAAATTGTTTTCCTAAATCATGTAGGTATGCACATATAGTGCAATACTCAGTAAATCCTTTATTTAGATGTAATTTTTCACATAATCTACAAGTAAGTGCTGCAACGTTTTCACAATGCTTTCTTGTAAATACATCTAATTTATCTAACATATTTAATTGATATCTCATGCTTTCATTTAAGTTATATGATTTTAAACTTGTTCTATCATAAAAATCAAATGTTTCTTTATACATAAAACAACCTCCTAAAATTAACTAATAAAATAATAGCATTAATAAAACAAAAATTCAAGTGTTAAAATTAAAAAGTGTCGAACAAAACTATTAAAAAGTGCCTAACAAAATCCTTAAAAAGTGTCGACTGAATATTGACTATTTGCTGAAAAAGTGCTATATTATAGGAAGAGGTGAATCAAATGACAATTGCTGATAAAGATTATAAAAAAAGATTAATTGAAAAGAAATTAGATGATTATTTGTCTGTATTTGGAGCTGTTAGCATAGAAGGACCAAAATGGTGTGGTAAAACTTGGACATCATTAAGACATTCAAAAAGTGCAGTTTATATGGATGATGATGATATAAGAGAAATGGCAAAATTAGATGTAAGATCAGTTTTTAATAATGATTCAGATAAAAAACCACAACTAATTGATGAGTGGCATTTGGTTCCAACTTTATGGGATGCAGTAAGACGCGAATGTGATAAAACTACTGAAAAAGGTAATTTTATTATAACAGGTTCTACAACATTACCAAATAAAATAATAAAAGAAAAAGTTCATCATTCAGGTGCAGGAAGAATCGTAAGATTAAACATGTATACGATGAGTTTATATGAATCTGGTGATTCTTCAGGGAAAGCTTCCTTAACAAAAATGTTAAACAATGAGCAGGAAACGGTTAATACTGGTAGTGTTGAAATTTTGCAGTTGGCTAAATTATTAGTTAGAGGTGGTTGGCCCGCAAATATTAATGTTGATGAAAATAAAATTGGATTAATTCCAAAATCATATATAGATTCAATTTTAAATATAGATATGAATGAAGATACGGAAAAAAGAAGAGATAAAAATAAAATGAGGATGTTGCTTAAATCGCTAGCAAGAAATGAAGCATCAATTGTAGGCAATAAGACTATAATAAAAGATATAGAGGAATATGAAAATAGTACAGAATTGTTATCTAGTAGAGATACTGTAAGTGATTATTTAGATGTTTTAGATAGACTTCATTTAATTGAAAATCAAGAAGCATATGGAGAAAATTATCGATCACCCAATAGGGTTGGCAAATCTCCTAAAAGACATCTTACAGATCCTTCGTTGTCATGTGCATGTTTAGGATTAACGCCTGAAAAACTTTTAAAAGATTTAAATACATTTGGATTTATGTTTGAATCATTAGTAGAAAGAGATTTGAGAATTTACATGGATTACTTAGATGGACATTTATATCATTTTAGAGATAATGTAACAGGATTAGAAGTAGATTCAATTTTAGAATTTCCAGGTGGAGAATATGCAGCTGTTGAGATTAAATTAGGATATAATCAGGTAGATGAAGCAAAGAAAAGTTTACTAAACTTTTATGATAATATGGTTAAAAAGCCAGTATTTATGTGTGTCATAGTTGGAAATTGTCCAGCAGTAATGAAAGATCCGGAAACAGGTATTTATATTGTGCCTATTACAGCTTTAAAACCATAAAATATAAATAAACAGTGTCAAAGTGCAGAGGCATAACTGACAAAAAATAATAAATAATAGCTAATAAAAAATATATACTAAAAGCACAAAAACTATTGCATAATTAAAATCCTTAATATATAATTATTTATAATAAAAGTATACAATCTAAAAACTAGTAAATAATATAAAAAATGATATATTAAGGAGATAGGAACAAATGAAAAAATGGAAAAATAGAAACAAAGGGATAACATTGATTGCATTAGTAATCACTATCATTATCCTTCTAATATTAGCACGGAGTTACAATTGCAACATTAACTGGTGACAACCGGTTTGTTAACAAAAGCTGGTGATGCAAAAAAAGCAAATGAAAAGGCAGAAGGACTTGAAAGAATACAACTTGCAGTAATGGCAAGTTATGACAATAATGGAATTAATACATCACTCTTGCAAAAAATTTAAGTCAAATAAATGGATTATTAGATAAAGATAATAATAAAATAACAGAAATTACAAAGATAACATTGCCAAAAGATTTAAAACTAAATAATACAAAATATAGAATAAAAAATGATGGTACAGTAATTATTAATAACTCAAGATTACCGGATGAATACCAAGAAGTAGAATATATAGAAAGTACAGGAACACAGTATATAGATACAGCATTTTTACCTGATAGCAATTCAGGTTTAGAAGTTAAATCACAATTTATAGACAACATTGGTACACAAATATCTGGTTCGGGATGGCTTGAAAATCAAAGATTAAATTTCGGAATTGCAAATTCGGGATTATCAATTGCATATGGAAAATGGTATAGTATCGCAGGGGTAGACTTAAATGCACATGTTTATAAGATTGACCAAAATAATAATACTGTTTCAATTGACAACATGAGTTTTGATATAACTTCATCATATCAAAGAGAGTCAAATTTAACATTTTATTTATTTGCAAGAAATAGAACAGGTGATATAGACTATAATTGTAAAATGAGATTATATTATTGTAAATTATTTGATAATACTACATTAGAAAGACATCTAATTCCATGTTACCGTAAATTAGATAAAAAACCAGGTTTATATGATTTAGTAAATAATGTTTTTTATACAAATCAAGGAACAGGAGATGACTTTGTAGCTGGACCAGAAAATGACTTTATAGAAGGGCCAGAAGTTTAATGAAAATTTAGAAATGTTCTGGAAAGAAGTATAAAATATGTACTAAATGCCGTCGCGTGGTCGTAAATAGGTAAAATGAAAAATAATAAGATGGAAACACTTGAAATTATAGATATTCTCCCTTAAAATTATATTATGTGAAGTAATCACAAAATATAGTTTTAAGGGAGGTTTTGTTATGTCAATGGGACCGGGGCAATTTGACACTAAAAAAATTTTATTTAATGACAAATTTCGACAAAAAAATAATAAGAAATAGTATATAATATGAGAAGTTTTTTCTCATATTATTTTTTTTCAAAGGTGATTATTTCTATGCCAAGAATTCCAAAGAATGTATTTACACAAATAAAAATTAAAAAGTGTCGACTTAGAGAAAATAATTTTTATTAATTCACATGGATAAAAAACTCAAATGTAAAAATAACTTACTAAATATTACTAAAACTCTTGGCGAAAAATTAACTATAATATTAAACACGATTAATAGTTCTAAAGTATAAATAAATGTAGTTTTAAAAGTAGTAATATATGTAATAAGAGCTAAATTTTATAGAAAAGGATGTGTATTCTTATGGAAGAAAAGACAAACGAAATTATTTTATTTGAAAACCAAGGAGTAAAATTGGAGGTGAACTTAAAAGATGAAACGGTGTGGCTTAATTTAGAACAACTTTCCGAATTATTTGGAAGGGATAAATCTGTTATATCCAGACACATAAAAAATGCTCTGAATGAAGAATTAAAAGATGAAGAGGTTATTGCAAAAATTGCAACAACCACTAAACATGGTGCAATAGAGGGAAAAACACAAACTCATTTAGTAGATTATTACAATTTAGATATGATTATAAGCATTGGATATAGGGTTAAGTCAAATAATGGAGTTATATTTAGAAAATGGGCAAATAAAATCTTAAAAGATTATTTATTAAAAGGATATGCAGTAAACAAAAGAAGATTAGAATATTTAGAAAAAACAATAAAATTAATAGATATAGCAAATCGTATAGATGATAGATTAGAAAATAATGACGCGAAAGAAATATTAAAAGTAATTGGAGAATATTCAAAAGCATTAGATTTATTAGATGATTATGATCACAGAACACTAAAGAAAATAAAGGGGAATATAGATGAAAGAAAAATCCAATATAATGATTGTATTGATATTATAAATAAATTAAGATTTAATGAAGAAAGCTCTTTGTTTGCAATAGAAAGAGATAGAGGGTTAGAGTCTATTATAGGAAATATATATCAAAGTTTTGGAGGAAAAGATATTTATAAAAGCATTGAAGAAAAAGGAGCTAATTTCTTATATTTAATAGTAAAAAATCATGTATTTGCAGATGGAAATAAAAGAATTGCAGCAACTTTATTTATATATTTTTTAAATTATTATAATATTTTATACAAAAATGGAAAACAAACTATTGATAATAATACATTAGCAGCATTAACTTTGTTAATAGCAGAGTCTAATCCGAGAGAAAAAGAGGTAATTATAGATTTAGTTATGAATTTTTTAAATGATTAATTTGTCAGTGGGGCCGGAGCAATTTGAGTAGTTAACAACTATAAGTGTTCATTTAAAATACTGATAAATGTTCATTAAAATGATATATTATTATTGGAAAGCGAGTGATACAAAAAATGGCTTTAACAAAAAAAGATTATAAATCAAGATTAATTGATGAAAAAATAGATAAATATATACAGGTTTTTGGAGCTCTTTGTATAGAAGAACCAAAATGGTGTGGTAAAACTTGGACATCATTAAATCATTCTGAAAGGTAGCATATCTAACAGAAAAAGATATAAGAAATTTAGCAGAAACTAATTAAAAATATATTTTTAATGTCAACAGGGCCGAGGTAATTTGACACTAAAAAATTTGTATTAGATGACAAATTTGGACAAAAATATAATAAGAAATAGTGTAAAATATGAGAAGTTTTTTTCTCATATTTTTTTCAAAGGATATTAATTTATGCCGAAAAAATTAAAAAGTGCTTAATAAAATTCTTAAAAAGTGTAGACTTAAAATTGGTAGTTTATTAAAAATACAATATAAAAAGGTAATAACAATTGCTATTTTAAGTAAAATATGGTATTATAGAATGCAAGAAAATAAGAAAGTAGGAAAGAAAATGTATAGAACAAAAAATTGTGGAGAATTAACAATAAAAAATATAGAAGAAACAGTAGAACTAAGTGGTTGGATTCAAAAAATCAGAAACTTAGGTGGAATGATATTTATAGATTTAAGAGATGAATTTGGAATTACCCAAATAGTTGTAAAAAATGAATTAGAAGAACAAGCAAAAGACTTAAATACAGAAAGTTGTATCCACATTTCACGGAAAAGTTGTGGAAAGAGAAAGTAAAAACAACAAAATAGCTACTGGAGAAATCGAAGTTATTGCTGAAAAGATAGAAGTACTTGGTAAATGTAAAAATGTTCTTCCATTTGAAATAAATACAGATCAAGAAGTAAGAGAAGATTTAAGATTAGAGTATAGATTTTTAGATTTAAGAAATGAAAAATTACACAATAATATTTTACTTCGTTCTAAAATATTAAAAACTTTAAGAGATAAAATGGATGAATTAGATTTTACAGAAATACAAACACCAATACTTGCTAATTCATCACCTGAAGGTGCAAGAGATTATTTAGTACCAAGTAGATTAAATCCAGGAGAGTTTTACGCACTTCCACAAGCACCACAACAATTTAAACAACTATTAATGGTATCTGGTTTTAATAAATATTATCAAATAGCACCATGTTTTAGAGATGAAGATCCAAGAGCTGATAGAGCTCCAGGAGAGTTTTATCAATTGGATTTTGAAATGAGTTTTGCTACTCAAGAAGATGTATTTAAAGTAATTGAAGAAGTAGTTCCATATACGTTTAAAAAATTTACAGATTGGAAAGTAGACGAAGGTCCGTTTGTTAGAATTCCTTATAAAGAAGCTATGGAAAAATACGGAATAGATAAACCAGATTTAAGAAATCCATTAATTATACAAGATGTAACAGATGTGTTTAAAGAGTCAGATTTTAATGCATTTAAAGGTAAAACTATAAAAGCAATAGTAGTACCAAATGGAGCAGAACAAGGAAGAAAATTCTTTGATAAAATGGGAGAATTTGCTTGTACAGATGAAGTTGGAGCAAAAGGTTTAGCTTGGACAAAAATTGAACAAGATGGAACTATAGCAGGAGGAATTGCTAAATTTATTACTGAAGATATGAAAAAATCTTTAGAACAAATGGGTGCTGTAAATGGTTCAGCAATATTCTTTATAGCAGATGAACTTGAAAAAGCTCAAAAAATAGCAGGTCTAGTTAGAATAGAATTAGGAAAAAGATTAGATTTAATAGAAAAGAATGTATATAAATTCTGTTTTATAGTAGATTTTCCAATGTATGAATTGTCAGATGAAGGAACAATAGATTTTAGCCATAACCCATTTTCTATGCCACAGGGTGGATTAGAATCCTTAGAAAATAAAGACCCATTAGATATTTTAGCATATCAATATGATTTAGTATGTAATGGATATGAAATGGCATCAGGAGCTGTAAGAAACCATAATCCAGAAATAATGGTAAAAGCATTTGAAATTGCAGGTTATACTGAAGAAGATGTGAAAAATAGATTTGGTGCATTATATAATGCATTCCAATATGGTACTCCACCACATGCTGGTGCAGCACCTGGTGTAGATAGAATGGTAATGCTAATTGCAGATTCTCAAAATATTAGAGAAGTAATAGCATTTCCTAAAAATAAAAGAGCAAAAGACTTACTTATGAGAGCTCCATCTGTAGTATCTGAAGAACAATTAAAAGATGTACATATAAAATTGAAATAATTTTGTAAAAAACTTGTAATAAAATAATAAGTGTGATATAAATATACTATAAAAACCCAAATAAGAAAGGCGGAGTTTTTGTGGACGAAGAATTTTTAAAAGATGCAAAGTCAATATTAATTGTCGATGATGAACAACCAATTGTAGATATATTGGTCTATAATTTAAGAAAAGAAGGATATAACACTATAGAAGCTAGTGATGGTTTGACTGCAGTAGATATTGCTTTAGAAAAGAAACCAGATTTAATATTATTAGATATAATGCTTCCAAAATTAGATGGTTTATCTGTATGTAAAAGAATAAAAAACTCATTAAACGTACCAATTCTCATGCTTACAGCAAAAGATGGTGAAATTGATAAGATTTTAGGACTTGAACTTGGGGCTGATGATTATATAACAAAACCATTTAGTGTAAGAGAATTAGTTGCAAGAGTGAAAGCTAATTTGAGAAAAGTTGAAGTAGGTTCTAATAATAATATTATAAAACAGAATGCCCCAGAAGAAAATAAAAAACATGAAAGTAAAATTACAATAGGTGAATTAGAACTTGACCTAGATAAATTTGAAACAAAAGTTAGAGGAAAGGTTATAGATTTAACTCTGAGAGAATTTGAGGTTTTAAAATATTTAGCATCTCAACCAGATCAAGTAGTTACAAGAGAGGTTTTACTTGAAAAGGTTTGGGGATATGAATACTATGGAGATATTAGAACAGTAGATGTTACTGTAAGAAGAATTAGAGAAAAAATTGAAAGAGACACTTCTGCTCCTAAACTCTTAATTACTAAAAGGGGAGTAGGATATTATCTATCAGGAAAATAGATATTAAAGGAACATATTAGAAATACATAAAATTAATATGTTCCTTTTTTGTATAGTAGTAATATTTTAAAAATTATATTAAAAAATAAATATAAAGAAAAGGAGTATAAACTGATTTCTTTAAAATATTAAATTAATCGGATATTGTAATTTATATGGAGATAATTGTTGGAAAAACAGCTGGATTTTGCTATGGAGTAAAAAGAGCTGTGGATGGCGCAAAAGAAGAAACAAGTAAAAGTGAAAAAGTATATTGTTTAGGAGAAATAGTACATAACAAACAAGTAATTGAAGAATTAGAGAGTGATGGTATTACTTTTATAAATAACATAGAAGAAGCTAAGGGAAAAACAATAATAAGAGCACATGGAGTAGAAACAAATATATATGAAAGGGCTAAAAAATTAAATATCAAGTTAATAGATCATACTTGTCCAAATGTTTTAAAAATACATAAAATTGTTGACGAATATTCTAAAAATGGATATTATATTTTTTTATGTGGAAGCATACAACATCCTGAAAACATAGGAACAACAAGTCATTGTGGTAAGAATTATTATGTTATTGAAAATGAAAATGATGCTTTTAAAGCTATAGAAAATTACAAAAAAACTAAAATTAAAAAAATATTATTGATTTCTCAAACAACATATAGTTTAGAAAAATTCTATATAATAGAAGAGATCATAAAAAATGAATTAGAAAAAAATGTAGAAATTGTTATTAAAAATACAATATGTAAAGCTACGGAGTTAAGACAAAAAGAAACAGACGAAATCTCAAAAAAAGTTGATTATATGATTATAATAGGGGGAATAAATAGTTCTAATACAAAGAAATTATTTGATATAGCAAAAAATAATTGTAATAATAGTATATGTATTGAAACTGCAAAAGAATTGAACTTACAAGAGATTATAAAATATAAAAAAATTGGTATAATGGCAGGAGCATCTACACCTAAAAAAAGTATAGAAGAAGTAATACTAACATTGAAGGAAGATAATAGCAGAGGTTTGTTAGTTTATTAAAAAAATGAAACAAATGGGAATTGTCCCCATTTGTTTCATTTAATGTGCATCTGTTAAATTTTGTTTTAAAGTAACTCTAATAATACTTCCTTCTTGAACTTGAGAGTCTTTTGGTGGATCTTGTGAAATGACTGTACCAGAGCCTTCTATATCAATATTTAAATTTTTATCTCTTAAAATTGTTGTGGCTTGTGAGGCATTCATATTTTTTAAATCTGGAACAGTAATAGAAGTTGAAACATTATTTTCTTCTCCGTAAAGTACAATCAATGAATTTTTTGTTAAATATGCACCAGGTTTTGGTGTTTGTTCTACAACTAAAGTGTTATTTGCATCACCATCTATATAGGATTTAGGATTAAATCCTGCACTTTTTAATATTTTTTCAGCTTCAGCAACAGTTTTATTTCTTATATCAGGAACTATTATTGTATTATCTGGACTATTATCATTAGAAGGTTCTTCAGATGAAGGAACGTTTAAATATGGTAAAATTTCAGATAACATTTGTGAAACTACAGGTCCTGCTAATTGTCCACCTTGATGATTATTTTTTGGTGGATCATATAATGTTAATAATAAAACGATTTGAGTGTCTTCTATAGGAGATATTGCTACATATGAAGCTACATATCCTTCTTCTGTTCTTGTGTATACTGGTTCTGAAGTACCAGTTTTTCCACCAATAGAATATCCGCTTACAGCAGCATGTCTACCTGTTCCTGATGTTACAACAGATTCCATCATAGATTTTACCTGTTCAGCTGTATTTTTAGAAATAACTTGTCTTACCTGAGTAACAGGAATTTCACTGATTCCACCTGTATCAACATTTGTAAGCTGTTTTACAATTCTAGGTTTCATTAATTTTCCATCATTTGCAACACAAGCAATTGCAGTTGCCATTTGAAGTGGAGTAACATTTAATCTTTGCCCAAAGGACATAGTTGCTAACTCTACAGGTCCAACAGTATCTAACTTTTGGAAAATACCGCCTTGTTCCCCATATAAACCAGAATTTGTTGAATCGAACAATCCAAAGGCTTGATAGTATTTGTATAGTGTAGGAGCACCTATTCTTTTTCCTAATTGCATAAATGCAGGGTTACAAGAATTCATTAAAGCTTGTCTTAAGCTTTGTACTCCGTGAGGTACTGCTCTCCAACATGCAATTTTAAGAGGTTTATCAGCAGAAGCATCCTCAAATTCTTCATATCCTTTACAGTAGAAATCACTACTATTATCTGTAGATGTTATATTTTCTTCTAAAGCAACAGAAGCAGTTATAACTTTAAATACAGAACCCGGTTCATAAGTCTCTAAGACAGATTTGTTTGACCACATTTTACTTAATACTTCGCTTTTTTCTTTGTCCGAAAGAGAAGAATAATTTTCTGCTATCTTTTCATTAGGGGTATAGGGAGAGTTTAAATTGTAATTTGGATAACATGCCATTGCCATGATATCTCCATTTTTAGGATTCATTACAATAACATTTCCGCCTTTTTTACAATTATTATCATCAACAGCTTGCTTTAAGTATTTTTCTACGATTGATTGGATATTATAATCAATTGTAAGAGTTAAATCGCTACCATTTTCTGCAGAAATATAAGTTTCTTCTGCATTTGGAATTTCTTTTTGGTCACTTCCTTTTGAACTTACAATTTTTCCTGGAGTACCTGTTAAAACTGAGTCCCATTTCGATTCTATACCACTTAAACCTTGATTATCACTACCGCAAAAACCAATTATATTTGAAGCGAATGTGTCATATGGATAATATCTTTTTGTATCTTCGTCAATATTTATTCCTATAGAAACATCATTTTCTTTCATCCAATCTTTTAATTTATCTACTTTTTCTTGTTCGACTTTTTTTACAATTGTTTCTACTTGAGAGCTACTAGTAACTTTTGCAAATATTTCATCATAGTTTAATTCGAAAATTTCAGATAGTCCTTTTGCTACTTTTTCTTGTAATTTTTGAGTTGCTTCGTCTGAGTTTTTTAAGAATTTATTCGGATTTATAGTTATTGTATCAACTTGAGCACTAATTGCTAGGGATTTACCAGTAGAATCATATATATTACCTCGTTTAGGACTTATTATTTGATTTATTGTTTGCTGATTATAAGCTAATTCTCTTAAATGATTACCATCTATAAACTGAAGAACGGCAATTCTTGCAATTAATAATATTATAATTATCACAGTAATAAGCAATGTAAATTTAAGTTTCTTTGAATATATAAAATTTTTATTTTCAAATTCCGAATTAATTTTTACTATTTTTGAATTATTATTTTTCTTCTTAATATTTTTTTTATTATTCATACATATGCCTCTTTTGTTTAAAATTTCAATTATATTTTATATTAAAAATTCATAAAAAGCAATAAAAACTTGAAAAAGTAAGATATTTATTATAAAATCTATCTATAATTTAAGAAGAAATAATTTTAGTATTAAAATGGAATTAAGGAGGATTTATGAATAGTATTTTTGAAGAAACTAAATTTATTATGAATAAATATAATATAAAAGCAAATAAGTCATTAGGACAAAATTTTTTAATAAATGAAGAAGTTGTGAATAAATTAGTAGAAAGTAGCGGAATTAATAATGAAGATTTAGTAATAGAAATTGGACCTGGTTTAGGAACGTTAACTAAATTTTTATTAGAGAAAGCAAAAAAAGTCATATGTATAGAACTTGATCCTAAAATGATTACAATTCTACATGATAGATTTAAATTATATTCTAATTTAGAAATAAAAAATGAAGATATTTTAAAAGTGAATTTGAAAAATCTTATAAAAAAAGAAAAAGAAGTAAATAGGGTAAAAAATGTAAAAATAGTTGCAAATTTACCATATTACATAACAACTCCAATAATTATGAAATTATTAGAAGAAGAGCTGGATTTAGAAAGTATTACTGTTATGATTCAAAAAGAAGTAGCAGACAGATTAGTAGCAACTCCTGGTGATAAAAATACTGGTGCTATTACATACACGGTTTACTATTATTCTTTTGGAGAAAATATAATAGAAGTTCAAAATAATTCTTTTATTCCTGAACCAGAGGTTTCATCAGAGGTTATAAAGCTTACCATAAGAAATAAAGCGCCTGTAGCGGTAAAAAATAAAGAATTAATGTTTAAAATTATAAAAAATGCGTTTATGCAAAGAAGAAAAACTCTATTGAATTCATTAAACAATTCAAATATTTTCAGTAGTAAAGATGAGGGGGCTAAAATTTTGAAAGAAATTGGACTAGAAGAAAATGTTCGTGCAGAAAGACTAACACTTCAAGATTTTGCAAATATATCTGATAAAATTTCATAAAAGTATTTAAAAATTATTCTGGATGTGTTATAATAAAATAGCGAATATTATAAATGGAGAGTTGATAATGAATCAAATTTTAATTACTGAAAAATTATATATTACGCCTGAACTAAAAAGAAAAAAGAAAGTATATAAATTTAATTTTCTTTTATCAATATTTTTAGTTTTTATTTTGATTTCGTTTTATATTTATGCTGAATATGACAGAAATAAAAGTGAAGAAACATCTTTAGGAATAATGAGCGATTTTAATAATGAAGTACACGAAGATACGACAATTTCAAAAAATAATGCATTAATCGTAGTGTTAGATGATAAACATGAAAATGAACAAGCTGGAGATGCAAGTGATAATTCTTCTAATAATACAGGCGAAAATATTGCTACCCATTCTTCTAATGTTAGAAGAACCACACAAACTACAACTGAAGGATATAGATATACTACAATAGCAACAATAAGTATACCAAAAATTAATTTACAATATCCAATTTTAGATGGTGAAACAGACTCAGAAGAGGAGACAGAGGCATTATTAAAAATATCACCAACTAAATTTTGGGGTAGTAATCCTAATGAAGTGGGGAATTTTTGTATTGTAGGACATAATTATAGAAATAGTAAATTTTTTAGTAAAGTTCCTACATTAGAGAACGGAGATATAATTGAAATTACTGATTTGGAAGGTAGAACATTGAGGTATTCAATTTATAATAAATATGAAGTTGTACCAGAAGACTTAAGTTGTACATCACAGCTTACAAATGGTAAAAAAGAAATCACAATAATTACATGTACTAATGACAGTAAGATGAGAGTAATTGTAAAAGCAAGAGCGGTATAGTAACTTGATTATAAAAAACGATATTTTAATAAAATGTAACCAAAACTCCATATAAACATAGAATATAAAGAAAAATATAATTTATGTTATTATGGAGGTTTTCTTATGGCAAAAATTATAGTGTTTAATAATGATTCAGACCGTATGGAGACATATTATAGAGGAGAGAATGAACCAATGCCATACAATACTAATAATACATTAAGAGTCAGAGAATTTAGAGGTTCTAGTAAAAGTAATATATTATGGACAACAAAAAGAACTATGCAGAGTTGGAATAGCCAAAGATACATATTTGGATCACCTATACCGGTGGGGTTTGCATTTAAAAGACCATATGAAGGTGGACATGGAAATTTAAGTCAACACTATGCAGGAGTTGCATTTGATGTTGGGCAAACATTATCAAGTAGTAGGCGTATTCAGTTATGGAATTCCGCTAATAATTCTGGAGTATGGGCATATGTAGAGCCAATATCTTTAACTCCAACTTGGGTACATTTTGACAAAAGATTTGGAAAGCCAGCATGTAGTACAGGAGGATATCCTCTAATTAGAAGAGGAAGTGTAAGTAACTATGTATGTATTGCGCAAGATGACTTAAATACATTAGGATTTTCTACAGGTGGTTTAGACCGGAGTTTTTGGATCAGCAACACAAAATGCAGTTATTGCGTACCAACGTTCAAGGGGATTGTCTGCAGATGGAATAGTAGGATGTAATACTTGGCGTTCTCTTCAAGAAAATGTAGTAGGAAGAGGAGCGACATCAACCACTATAAATTGATTTAAATATAAAGAATAATTAAAAAGCTAAAATTTTCTAATAAAGAAAGTTTTAGCTTTTATTTATGTAATTACGCATTTTCATTAATTGTTTCTTTGCTTTCATCATCTTTTTGTATTCTGACTAATTCCTTAGTAATAGCTTCAATTATAATTTGGTTGTAATTGTTTAGCTTTAAATAATTTTCTAAAAATGATTGATTTACTAACTCATTGGAAATAGATGAATCACACTGTATTAAATCATCAAATAAAAAATCAGAATTAATATTTAGAGCTTTACAAAGATTGGTTATTGTTGTGGCGCTACCAAAGGCAATACCACGTTCTAATTGGCTAATATATCTTGAAGATAAAGATAATTTTTCAGCTAGTTGTTCTTGGGTAAATTCTGATTTTGTTCGGGCTAATTTGATTTTCATACCGATGTTTTTTCTTAATTTTTTCTCTACATCATTCATATAGCCCCTCCTTGAACTTTTCTATAAAAAGTATAACAATTAAAAGACTAAAATAAAATGAACTATTAATGAGAAACTATTTTGAAATAGAACTAATTGTTCTAGGAAATATATTTTTTAATCGAGCAAAATAAAAAAATAATAAAAAATATAAAAAAATTTTAAAAAACCCTTGCAAATTAATAAAAGTTATATTAAAATTTAGTTGAAGTGGAGAAAAGTGGAACAAAGTGGTGAAATAGTGGAGAGGAGGTAACTATATTGCTAATAGGTGAATACGAGCATTCTCTAGATGCGAAAGGCAGAATGATAATGCCTGCAAAATTAAGACAAGACATGGGAGAAAAGTTCATCGTAACAAAAGGTTTAGATGGATGTTTATTTGCGTTTTCACAAAGCGAATGGTTAAACTTTGAAACAAAATTAAAAGCATTACCACTATCAGATAAAAATGCAAGAAACTTTGTAAGATTTTTCTTATCAGGTGCAACAGAGTGTGAACTGGATAAACAAGGAAGATTCTTAATTCCTAACAATTTAAGAGTTGCAGCTACTTTAGAAAAAGAAGTTGTAATAATAGGAGTTGGAACTAGACTTGAAATTTGGGATAAAGCAACATGGAGTAAATGTGATGAAAATATATCTGCTGATGAAATTGCAGAAAATATGACAATGCTTGGTATATAACTTGCAAAAGTTTATATAGAACTACTTATGATAAGAGTACCTAAGAAGTAATAAAATACCAAAGATAAATAAACAAATGATTTTTAAATACATATGGCAAAGTTGCTAAAGAAGAGTTTGCCAAAGAATATAAAAATACAAAAGATAAATTTACAAATGAAATTTAAACTAAAGAAAAAATTGTACAAAAGATAAATGTACAGAAGATGATATTGAAAACCAAAAGAAAAAACATAATAAATGATACAGCTGGTAGTTTATTAAATTACCAGCTGAAATACGTTATATACAAAGAGGTGTTAAATTGGAATTCAATCATAAACCTGTAATGCTAGAAGAATGCATAAATGGACTAAATATAAAAGCTAATGGTATATATGTAGATGGTACTTTGCGGCGGGGCAGGACATAGTAAAGAAATAGTGAAAAGATTATCAAGCAAGGGAGTATTAATTGGAATAGATAGAGATGATGATGCATTAAATGCTGCTAAAAACAATTTGAAAGAATATTCTAATGTAATATATATACATGATAATCATGATAACATAAAAGAAATTTTAGAAAAGTTAAGAATAGAAAAAGTAGATGGGATATTATTAGATTTAGGAGTTTCTTCATATCAACTTGATGAACGCAATAGAGGATTTAGTTACTTAGGAGAAAATGAACTTGACATGAGAATGGATATATCACAAAAACTTACAGCAAAAGATATTATAAATAATTATGACGAAGAAAAATTAGCAAATATTATTTATGAATATGGAGAAGAAAGATTTTCGAGACAAATTGCAAAAAATATTTGTATAGAAAGAATAAAAGAACCAATTAATACTACAAAGCAATTGGTAGAAATT
>Ga0326514_10000398_pt1 | contig 29801 bp, 28 predicted proteins | sample 3_2548_0518_D_FD_203653 | JGI IMG/M metagenome (GOLD analysis project Ga0326514, IMG submission 203653) | Bovine rumen microbial communities from UC Davis, California, United States - 3_2548_0518 | ecosystem: Host-associated > Mammals > Digestive system > Stomach > Rumen | place: USA... | reverse complement strand
GAGAGAGAGCGTGTAGCGCGTCGGCAGGTGTTCATGGCGACCACGAATGAGATGAGCTTCCTGAACGACCGATCGGGGAATCGTCGGTTCATGGTCGTCCCATGCGTGGGTGTCATGGATGAGCGTGGGCTTCCTGTGATGTTCTCCGACCATGCGTTTGCCCACGAAATCGAGCAGGCGTGGGCACAGGCATATGCTATGGAGCAGGCAGATCCAGAAGCTCCATTGGCTCTTCCGCTCTGGGCTATGGAGGAGCAGGCTCGTCGGAACGAGGGTGCGAGCGTCGCAGACCCCATCGAGGAGAAGCTCAGCACGCTGTTCTCTGAGCGTCGTCTGGATGACGAGCCTCTGAGCTACGCACAGGTCTACGCAGAGGTCTATGACTGCTCACAGTCTGACTATGCTCGGGAGCGACACCTGAAGAGCTTCCAGGACCTCGCTCGTCGTATCGCAAAGCGGGAGGGCTGGCAAGAAGGGCGCTTCTACGCATTCTGGGGAGAGTCGAAGAAGTCGCAGAAACGTGGGTTCTCTCCTATCCTCACTGATGCTGAGCGGGATGCTATCCGACGACGCATAGCGGACGAAGCGGACGATGATGCTCTGATAGATATTACCGCTATAAAATTATTCGACTAAATTTTCCAATTCTGGATTTAGGATGGTCAACCATCCTCATATACTTTTCATTGTAAGCAGATGAGTATATGGGGATGGTGATATCATGGATTTGTTTGAGTATGGGCGTGCTCGTATGAACCGGCGTCCGAGACCTGACTGGAAGAAGGAAATCGAGACGCTCTACATCGAGTGGACTGAGTGCACTGATGCTGATAGGAAGGCGTTTCTTGAGGACGAGATGGTGCGTGCGTATGCGCCCTTCTTGGTGTTTGTGTCATATCGCTACAAGCGGCCGGAACTCGGATATACATGGAGGGAAGCGTTCGACGCGGGATTGACGCGCTTCGCATACAGCCTGAGACACTTTGATATGGAGAAGTCTCCTCGGGGTGCGCGTGCGGTAAGCTCCTATTTGATGACGATGAGCATGAACGATATGACCCAGGAGAGTCAGCGCAGGGCGCTGCGTGCGGACATTAATGGTGCGTCTCTGGACGAGTTGCTCGAGGATCCTTCATATGGATTTGAGCGACACATGAGCGTAGAGGACGACACTGATACACTCTGTCTGACACCTGTGAGAGAGGTCATAGAAAGAGCAATGGAGGATATGACCTCAATCGACTCATTCCTGACAGACGCGCATGTGCTCAGGGAGCTGTCTTTTGTTAGGGTCCATGAGGAAGGGCGTGCTCGTGGTTTCAGGGTTCCGAAATCATTCTGGGCAGATCGCTTTGTGGACCATGTAGCACCGATGCTACAGGAAGCGCTTATTCGTGCGGGATATGATGGAGAGTGATGACGATGCTTCTGTTCTTTTCTGTTTGGATAGTGTCGCTCCTGTGTCCAGACGAGTTCGATACTGTAAGTGAGGAGCGAGTCCCATCGCTGGTGCTGTCTATCTGGATTTTCCTTATAGTGTGGCTTTCATCGGTCTGGGTCTTTTTCCTTGGAGGATACTCATGAGAAAGGAGATTGGTATGGTGGTTGAGATGCGTAAAGGTGACCTGCTTGCGGACTTGGTGTCGCACTATGGCATCAGTCAGACAATTGTGAAGCTTCATGGGTGGGATGTCCATGGGCGCATCATGGAAGCGCTGATGTCGTCGCCATGGGAGCCGGATGACGAGGTGCATTTTTATCTGCGTCCTGACAGCAGTGCTCCTGATGGACTGAGGATAGAGCTGGAGCTTGCGGGGGAGGTGGATGGACCATGGAAGCTCTCCTAGAGTTTTTGTATCTCGTCGGGGTCGGACTATTCTTCTCGTATTTAGTTGCGATTATCGTGGTAAGCATCTGGTGGGATTGACTCTATGATATGTGCTGTAAGCACATCGGATAGGGGGTATGGGAACTGCGAATATTCGTAGTTCCCATATTTTTGTAGGGGAGGGGGTGGGTCTGACTGGAGGGGAGATATCTGCTCTATCTCATGGGTGCCGGTTGATGAGATAGAGCAGAGGGCATTCGGGGACCGGTGTGGAGCGGGAACGTCACCTGCTTCTGACTTCATAAAGCTTCTTGCTTTCATGCGTCGTCGTATAGTCAGCATAGTGAGTCTGTGGCGTGTAGTGCTCGGAGGTGCTTCGGTGTGTGTGAAGCGTGGTGCTCTGTGATGTGATGCGTCTTGGGTGTCGTCTTGGTTGCGTGTCGGGAGGCTTGTCGGCTTTCAAGCGATGCGGGATGTGTGCTGTGTGTCTCGCTTGGCGTTTGCGTCGTGTTTTTTCGATGCTTTTTGTTTCTTTTTGGAGCTACTGTGCGGAGCTTCGTCGCTTCTTGTTTGAGGCTTTTCGTCGGTGTCGCTGTCATTGGGTAGGGGAGTCGAAATCTCGGGAGGCCCCCGGGAGATCTGGGCTTCCACGCTAACAGTTTTCCCCCGCCCGACGCACCATGAGCATCAGGGGGAGCTCCACCAGACTGTATACTATGTATCATGACCATAAAACATACACATGAAACGATGAGAGGGCGGAAGGATGGCTGTCCCTAAAAACAGGAAAACTGCACTCGTTCGCTCGCTCCGCAAGCTCGGGTGCGACGATGAGCGCATCAAGATCCTCACCCCAGAGATAGAGCATGCGGTATGGCTCGAGCAGAAGATAGACGAGGCGAGGACGCTCATCGCATCCACTCCGATTGTCGAAGAGTATCAAAATGGTCCGAATCAAAGCGGAACGCGTAAATCACCGGCGTACGAGGCTTTGCACAAGATGGTGGCATCATATAACTCATGCTTGAAAACTATTGTGGATGCGGTCGCTCCTGCTCCTGTGAAGGTCGAGGCAGAGGTTTCTGCGAAGAGCGATGTCGCACAGAAGCGTGAGCTTATGCAAGCACTTCGGCGTGCTGAGGAGGAGAGGCGATAAGCGTGGCAAAGGGCGGACGACAAGGAGGGCGACGCTGGCAGCGAGTCAGGGAGGTAGCTTTTCAGAGGGACAAGAAGGCGAATGCGGTGTGCTGGCTGTGTGGCCTTCCAATTGACTACGACGCAGAAGCAGGCACTCCGGACTCGTGGAGTCCTGACCACATCAAGCCGGTGAGTCGCTGGCCTGAGCTGGAATTCAGTCTAAGTAACATAGCACCCTCGCACTACGAGTGTAACGTGTCGCGCCAATCGGGCGAGGGTATCGACCGCATCGGTGTGTCGTCTCGGCGGTGGTAGCAGATGACATCACTGTACGTGATTGACATAGTAGAATCGTGCATAGGGCACAGGCTAATGGAATACCAGAAGGCCATCATCATGAGGGAGGTGGAAGCGTGGAAGACGTCGTCGTCGAGTTCGGACGAGAAGAGCCGAGGATCTTCACGCCCCCTCTCCGAGAGCTGACACCCGAGACGAGTGCCGGGTTCAGCGTAATCGAATTTGCCGAAAAGTGCCTCGATTTTCGCTTGCTCCCATGGCAGAAGTGGTTGCTTATACATGCTCTTGAATTACTTCCACTTGAGATAGAGGACCATCCACTGCGGCCGCGTTTCCGGTTTCGCACAGTGCTCGTTCTCGTAGGAAGGCAGAATGGGAAGTCGACACTCACCATGATCCTCATCTTGTGGTTCATGATGGTGCGATGTGTAAGCTTGGTCATCGGAACCGCGCAAAGTCTCGGTATCAGCGAGGCGCTTTGGCAGGAAGCGGTCGACGCTGTGGAAGCAAGTGAGGTGCTCTCCGATTACATCGCAAAGGTCCACATGGCGAATGGCGGGAAGCGTCTCATAATGGACATCGGAAAAGGTCGGAAATCGGAGTACAAGGTTGAGGCGGCGAGCAGGAAGGGTGCGCGCGGTCGCTCGGGCGACCTTGTGGTTCTCGATGAGCTCAGAGAGCACCACACATGGGAAGCATATAGTGCGGCATCCAACACCACGCTGGCGAAGCGTGATGGTCTCGTCTGGTGTATCACGAATGCAGGCGACTCATCGAGCGTAGTCTTGGAGCACCTACGTGATGTCGCACATAAGATGCTCGGCGACCCAGATGGGCGCTTTGATGCCAATGAGATGACAGATGTTGAGCAGAACCAGAGTCTGGGATTCTTTGAGTGGTCTGCTCCTCCTAGTGCTGACATCCATAGTCCTGAGACATGGGCATATGCGAATCCTTCGATGGGATACTTGATAGAAGCAAGTACACTTAAGGACAAGTCCTTTTCGGACCCAGCACCAGAATTCATGACAGAGTGCCTGTGCCAATGGGTGACGACGCTCGGAGACAAGCCATTCCCCGAGGGTGCGTGGGAAGCGACTCTGGATCCTACTTCCTATATAGACGATGGATCCGAGCTTGTCTTCGGAGTGGACGTAGCACCTGACAGGAAGCACGCATCGATTGCTGTATGCGGGACTCGTCCAGATGGGAACCTGCATATCGAGCTTGTCGCCTATGCGACGAAGCTGAGCAGAATCGAGTCATGGTTCAGGAGGAGAGTCCAAGCATATGGGGGAGCGATGACAGTATGTATACAGGGTCGTGGATGTCCAGCGTCGTCGCTGATATCGTCGCTGTCTGCGATACCGGGAGTAGAGGTGGTCGCATGTCAGGGGCCTGACCTCACAGCGTCATGCGGAGCGCTCTACGATGCGATCGCACTGGCTGGAGACGATGAGCGGATTCCGACTGATGACGACGTGATGGTGTTCCACCTTGCTCAACCTGGCCTCGACATCGCAGCAGAGGTCGCACAGAAGAGGACACTCGGCGATGGGGCCTGGGCATGGGATCGCAGGCGGAGTCGGGAAGATATCAGCCCGCTATGCGCGGCGACCTGGGCGTATGGGTATGCGTCTGGAATCTATGAGGGCAGTCCTGCGATGCGGGATGAGAAGCCTAGAAGACAGTCCAGCATGAAGCAGCCAGGGCGGAAACGCGCCATCATGTTTGTATAGGTTTTTAGAGAGGTTTTAGGAGATATCATGAGCTTGATGTCCAGAATCAGAAGGGCGTTCGCACCTCAAATCGTCCAGACCTATGTCTGGGGACGAGCGAGCGCATATGTGGATGACATGAGCGTAGCAGACCTGTATGAGACCCAGCCACAGCTACGTACAGTAGTCTCGTTCCTTGCTTCGAATGTAGCTCAGCTACCGCTGAAAGTTTATATCCGGGAGTCTGATACGAGCAGGGAGCGAGACACCACGAGTCCAGTCGCAAAGCTTCTCGCTAAGCCGAACGCCTCGATGACGACGTACGAGCTGATATATAGTCTCATGAGTGATATCAAGCTATATGATACAGCATTATGGGTCATCGCAGAGGACGCAGAAAGCGACTCGGGGTACTCAATTCGACCTATTCCTCCTGTGTGGATTTCTGGCTATAAGGGTGGAGACCTTTTCGCACCTCAGCAGGTAATCGTTACGAATCCCGAGACCGGTCAGGAAATCCCACTGGACATGAGTGATGTCATTCTATGGCATGGGTATGACCCATCAGACCCGAGATATGGGACGTCTCCTGTGAAAGCGCTCAGACAGGTGCTGAGAGAGCAAATCGAGTTCTGGACCTACTCGACGCAGCGCTGGGAGAGGGACGCCCGAATCCCCGCATACATTTCACGAGGTGCTGATGTCGAACCCATGGACGACGAGGATCTCGAGCGGTTCCGCGATGCGTGGCAGGACGCATACGCGAAGCGAGGACATCGTGCCGGGTCTGTCCCAATCTTGGAGGATGGTATGAAGATCCTACCATCTCCGACGATGGACATGAATGCAGCCCAAGCTGTCCAAATCAGTACCCTCTCTATACAGACAATCTGTGGATGCTATCACCTGAACCCTGGTATCGTCACAGGAGAGCACCAAACATATGCGTCTGCGAAGGACAATGCGAGGGCACTCTACACCGACTGCCTGGGGCCTGACCTTCGCATGATTCAGGAGCGTCTGACCCGATATCTCGTCCAGCGTCTCGGATCAGACCCGAGGACCTACGTCGAGTTCGACCTGAATGAGAAGCTGAATGGAAGCTTCCTCGATCAGGTGCAGACCATCCAAAGCAGCGTCGGCGCCCCATGGATTACGAGAAACGAGGCACGCGCCATGGTGAACAGACCTGCGATTGAGGGCGGAGACGAGCTGATAGTCCCCCTTAATGTCGTAGCCGGAGGCCTCGCTTCTCCGAGGGACACCACTGAAAATTCATATGCCTCTAATTCCGGGTATACTATGCATAAAGGTGGCCCCGAGGAAGCCGGATTGAAGGGGGATACGGCCATGTCTCTTGACATGCCCCTTCAAGCCTCGGGGCCCGACCTGTACGCAGGATTCAATCGAATCGAGATTGACACAGACGATATCGCTCGTGAAAAATTCGACCGAGTACTAAGAAAATTCTTTGACAGACAGGAACGCGCTGTTCTCTCCAAACTCGGAGCGTCCGAGAAAGCAGGAGAGCCCTCGTGGTATGACGTCACGAGGTGGGATAGGGAGCTGTCAGACGACCTGTATGATGTCGCATATGAGCTTGTCGCTCGCTATGGCTATGAGGTGATGAAGGAGCTTTCTGAGGATCCTTCTGTCTGGTCTGCTCCGAGGACCCAGAATTATGTGAGGGCGGTCGCAGAGGCTCGTGCTCATGCTATCAATCAAGCTACGCTACGCGAGCTTCTCGTCGCTCTGAGCGGAGAACTTCCGGAGGATGACGAGAAGAGCAGTCCCAGAGGCGTGTTCGAGTATGCCCGGAGCTTCCGAGCTGAGGTGCTGGCCACGATGCTCACCACATCGTTCTCATCATGGGCCGCCGGTGAGTCAGTCAGGCAGTCAGGACGAACCGATGTCATGAAGCAATGGGTTGTCACATCTGGTAATCCTCGGGACACCCATGCTGCTATGAATGGCGAGACAGTGGCATTCTCAGAGCGCTTTTCGAATGGCGCCGAGTGGCCGGGAGATACCGGAGCGCTGGATGTCGGCGAAGTTGCTGGATGCCAGTGCCGCGTCGACCTGCTCGTCCCATAGTCGTGTACACTATCTATCATGAGGAGTGAAAAATGCTGAAAAAGAGCTTCGAAATCAAGGATATCTCTGAGGCCGAGGGCGGAGAGATTAAGGCCTATGCGGCCACGTTTGACCGCATCAGGGACTCATATGGCGATATAATCGCCCCAGGGGCATTCTCCAAGACGCTCAACGACTGGAATGAGAGCGGGCACCCCATCCCCCTGCTCTTTGGACATCGGACAGATGATCCGAGAATGAACATCGGATCAGTGGTGGAGGCGTCTGAGGACGAGCGCGGTCTGCTCATCAAAGCGCAATTCGATGAGACATCTGATGTCGCTCAGTACACCAGGAAGCTCGTGCAGGAAGGTCGCTTGACCAAGCTTAGCTTCGCCTACGATGTCCTCGACTCTGCTCCTGTGGTGCTCGAGGATGGGACGAAGGCTAATGAACTCAGGGAGCTTAAGCTTTACGAAATTTCGCTGGTACCCATTCCTGCGAATCAGCTCACCGAGGTGCTGGAGGTAAAGGATGGTGAGCATGATGAGACTCATGACGCCATCGTAGAGGCTCTCACCGAGGAGGACGAAGAGCACGTCGAAGAGAAGAGCACTGAGGTCAGCGAGAAGGCTCCTGCTGGTGAGGAGGCTCCTGCTGGCATCGCTGAAGCGCTCGCTACGATTCGAGAGCTTGCTGACCGGCTCGATGGGATAGCGGAGATGATCGACGACATGGCCGAACGCCTCGGCGTTCTGGTTGATGCTCAGAAGGATAACGAGGATATCACTGTCAAGGCGACGAGCGAAGCCGAGACTGCTAACTCAGAGGACAACAAGGAGGCCCCTCATGAGGGTAACTTGGAGGTCGACGAGAAAGCGGGCGAGGAAACGCTGGCTCGCATGGCACGATATATAGGCATTCGATAGCTTAGGAGGAGCAGATGAATGCAAAGGAGAAGAGGCAGGCGCTCATAGCCGAGCTCGATGGCCTCGTCGATGGAGTGAAGGCAGGCGACTCTGATTCTATCAGCCGCGCTGATGAGATCGTCGCTGAGCTGGAGCAGGTCGATGAGCTCCTCGAAAAAGCGAGCGCGAAGGCCTCTCAGATGGAAGCGCTGGGACAGACCAGCAAAACAACCAAGATTGAGAAAGGTATAAAAATGGAAACCAAGACTCTTGCAGAGCGTCTCGGAGACGCTATCAAGGCGAGTGGAATCGTCCGCGGTGCTCACCCCGGTCAGGCTGCGGTCGAGCTCAAGGCCGCTACCGATGTCGTCGTGTCCCCCAACCCAGGTGACGTGGAGATCAGCGACCGAATCGTTGCTGTCCCCAACGGCCGCCTGCAGGTCCGCGACCTGTTCCCCACCGAGCAGGTCTCCAGTCCGACGATTGGCTTCTACCAGGTCACGACCGAAGGGACCGCCGGCGCGGTGGCAGAGAATGGGGCCAAGCCTCAGATGTCTGCGGCGGGCGAGCTTGTCACAGTCGCTCTTAAGAAGATCGCCGCTATCCTCAAGATTTCGGACGAGATGCTCGAGGATTACCCGCGTCTGGTGAGCGTCATCAGGAACCGCGGCCTCTATGCCAAGGACCTCGCTCAGGAGAACCAGCTCATCAATGGTACTGGCACAGGTGCTCAGCTCACTGGCCTTCTTAACGCAGGCATCACGACCGCGACCTATGCTCAAGGCGCTGATGCGCAGGCCAAGGCCGAGGCCATCTATGGCGCGGCCATGGGTATCAAGTCGGCGACCGGCTATGACGCTGATGCTGTCATCCTGAATCCGACCGACTGGGAAGAGATTCGTCTGGCCAAGGATGGTAACGACCAGTACCTGGGCGGCGGCTTCTTCCAGAACGCATATGGAAATGGCGGATACGAGCTTGTCCCTGCTATCTGGGGTCTTCGTGTCGCTCTGTCCAGCTATGTGACAGCGGGCACCATCATCGTCGGCGCGTTCCAGCAAGGCGCAGCGGTCGCTGTCAAGGGTGGCCCGCGTGTTGAGGTCGGTTACGACGCAGATGACTTCTCACACGATCGTTCGACCCTCCGCATCGAGGAGCGCTGCGCGCTTGAGGTCTTTGTGCCCGGCGCCTTCGTCGCTATCACCGAAGCAGAGTAGTCCCCTCTCATCTCCTAAAGCCGAGGCGCGACTTCGGAAGCGGTGCGGCATATGTCGGAGATGTGCCCCTTTCCGGGCGGAGCATAGAGGGTATCGCTCCGCCCCTCTTTTTTTAGACGATTAGATGAAGGATCAGCATGGCAACAGTTATCACTCCATATGGCTATGATATCATCCTCGACGACGAGGAGACAGCGATTCCTGACCTCATCACTCCTGCTGATATCGCAGTAGCGTCCGGAGGTCGTATATCGCCGGCGGATCCGCGTCTTCCATCTGTCTGCTCTGCTGTGAGTGGAGTCATCCGGGACTACTGCGGGTGGCACGTCTCCCCGAACCTCATGTGCTCATATAGAACTGAGGTCGGGACGCGTGTCATCATGCTCCCCGCTAAGCTCGTCACAGAGATAGAGAGCATCGAGGTAGGAGACACTACGCTCACAGAGGACGACTACGAGTTTCGTCGCTCAGGAGCGATAAGGCTATGCAAGCGACCGGCACAGAGAGGACGATGGGGAGCATATCACGTAACGTATCAAGCTGGGCTTGATACATCCGCTTCTCCACTCGCACAGGTCGCTGCTCAGGTCGCTCTCAACAATCTGGCTGCAACACCGGGGGTCAGGTCGGAGAGCGTCGGACAGGTATCTATGTCATACAACACCTTGTCCGAGGGGGTCGCAGGCGGTGTCCAGCTTCTCAACCGGGATAAGAGCTTGCTCAGGTCCTACAAGCTCCAGCCGCTCGCATAGGAGGTGTGGAGATGCTACCCGCGTTCGCAACTGAGACGATTACAATTTATTACCCAAGGGTCGAGGTGTCTCGTGGCGCGACCCGCTATGTGAGACAGGTGGACTCCACGAACATGATCCATGTTTCGGGGTGCTCTGTCCAGCCGACGACGACAAGCTCGAATCTCTCTGAGCCTCGTGACGAGACGATGACCCTCATGACAGCATGGATTCCAGAGCATGAGTGGAGTCGTGTCATCGCAGGAGGTGTCGCCCGAGACCTGGTCTTCGAATGGAGAGGCCTCCAATTCATCCAGTATGGCGAAGCGATGCCATGGGTCTCTCCTGGGTCGCTCGGTCATGTCCAGCTCTATCTCCGAGCATACCGGGGGTAGAGAGTATGAGACGTGTCCAAATTGAATTCCTGTCAGAGGGATTCCGAGAAATCCTGATGTCTGATGGTGTCGCCGAGCAGGTCGAAGAGGCTGCGAAGCGTATCGCAGACAGAGCTACCGCGGAGGCGGGCGCTGTCAGCAATGCCAAAGATTCCCCACGATTCATCGCAAAAGGGCCGAGACAGGGGTACTATGGCGGCGGGCGAGTCGTGGCGTTTGTAGCATCTGAAAATGCGTCCGCATACAGCGACCAAGTAAAAAATGCCAGACTCGAATCTGTAATATACGAGGAGGCCCAGTAATGCAAGTCACAGTAGCTGTTGACATCGAGGAAGCGCTCCGCGTAGACCTCTCTGACATCTATGAGCGACTCGGGAAGTCTGCTCAGATTGTAGCGACGATGCTCCCCGCAGACCTCGGGGAAATCCCCCAGGGGGATGGACTCATAGCGATTCGCCGAGTCGGAGGGAGCCGGGCCGACCTGGTTAGCGACACGATGGCCCTCGTCATAGATGTATACTATGGGACATGGGAAGAGAGCATGACAGAGGCGAATTTTCTCGCCGGCGTCATCTCACAGCTCCCATATCAAGATGACACGAGCACTCAGTATCTGCGATCAGACATCAGCACGATGCCCTACGCTCTCCCAGATGCTGGAAACCCAATTTTCCCTAGGGTCAGGATGCTCGTAGAAATGGGCGTAAAAGCCCGCGTAGAGACACTGTATATCTAACCTTGAAAGGAATTTGACATGTCTGTTAATGCACAAAATGTCCTGATCGGCATGCCCGATCAAGCGGTCACTGGTGCTATCCTGTCCGCTCCGCTCGGCACTACGCTTCCGACGAGTGCTACCGACACGCTCGATGCGGCTTTCACCGATTCGGGTTTTGTCTCGGAAGATGGCCTGACCTTCTCGCCGGATTATAGCACAAATGATATAAATGACTGGTCCGGCAGTTTGGTCCGCAGGGTGAAGGAGAGCTTCAATGGGACCCTCAGCTGGGCCCACTTGGAGACGAACGAGAACAGTCTGAAGAACGCGTTCGGAGACGACGCAGTGACTGTGACCGCTGCTACCGCATCCCATGGTAAGCAACTTGCTGTAGCGATTAGCGGAGACCTCCCTGCGGCCAAGTCTTGGGCCTTCAAGATGAAGGATGGGGACAGCAGGATTCTCATCGTCTGTCCGAACGCTCAGGTCACGACTGTCAATGAGACTAGCTTTACGTCCAGCGATGCAATCGCTTGGTCGGTCGAGCTGTCTTGCTACCCGGACGCAAGCGGAAACAGCCTTTATATCTATGTGGACGACGGCCAGACTGCTTAAATGCAAGAATGGGGGTAAAATCGGATCGTCGATTTTGAAATAAAAATTTTGACGATTTCGACACCCCCTCTGACCTGCGGTTTTGCAAATGCAAAAATGCCGAAAATCGCAATTGTGGCGTTTTCTCAGCATTTTGCAGTAGTCTTAGTATAGGTATACGCAACTACATATGCAGACACCAGAAAACGATTGTACAGACTTCGGAAAGGGGCAAAATGAAGGTCGTACAGAACAAGTCGATGAATCCGAATCTCAAGGTAATCGAGTCCGAGCAGGAGCGGTTTAACTTCAAGCTCGAGCGTAGCGACGAGACATGGGAAGTCCCTCTGATACAGGATCTTCCTGTCAAGCAGGTCCGGGCACTATCAAAGGTCGCTGACAGCGATGATGGAATCGATGCGATTATCGACCTTTTCGACGAGCTTGCTCCTGGTCTAACCGATATAGCTACACAGCGTGAGCTGTCGCTGGTGATGGAAGCTTGGAGCGATGCGAGCAACATCAGCGTGGGGGAATAGCGAGCCTGGGGGACCTCATTGAGGAGCACCCCCGGGCGTTAAACTTCGACCTCCTGTCTCGCGTTGGCGTGTCGCTTTATGACATCCCTGGTCCCATCTCGTGGGACGATGTGAGAGACATAGTGTCATATCTGGACGCTAGCTCGGCGCTCGTTTCAGAGATGCATCCTGAGATCGCAGGCTGGCAGGGCGACCAGAAGACACCGATGCTCCTCGCTCAGATATGTGACCTCCTGTCAGGACTCCAGTACTCGTACACTATATGTCATATGAAGAAGGGCGCGCAAAAGCCGAAGGAACCGATCCCAATACCGCGCCCGGGCATCGCCGCACCGGAAAAGCAGGACCGACACTGGGGGTCTGGAGCAATTAAGATGTCCAGCTTCGCAGACTGGTGGGACAGATGTGACGACGAGTCAGACGAGTAAAGGAGGATGAGCATGGCAGGAAAGGGGCCCTATGTAGGGCGAGCGTGGGTGCAGGTCATCCCCACGACTGTGGATGCTCAAAAGAATATATCGAAGGAGCTCCTCCCAGAGCTTGACGCTGCTGGAAAATCTGGAGGGGAAAAGCTCTCTGGTGGAATCGGGTCGTCACTGAAATCAGGGGCTGGTAAGCTCGCAGGCATAGCGAAGGCGGCACTCGCAGGGGCGGGTGTCGCTGCTGTCACGAAATTCGTGCGTGACTCGGTCGGTGCCTTCTCCCAGTTCGAACAGCTCAGCGGCGGCGTACAGAAAATTTTTGATGAGATAGACACAGCGTCTATCATCTCAGATGCTCAGAACGCATACAAGGAGCTCGGGGTGTCTGCTAACCAGTATCTCGAGTCTATGACGAGCGTGGGTGCGACCTTTGCAGCGACACTCGGAGACGCAAAGGGGTATGATGTTGCAAAAGAAGGACTAAAAGCAATATCCGATTTCGCATCAGGAACCGGTCGGAGCGTAGACCAGCTCACTGAAAAATATACGCTAATTACACGAGCAACGAGTTCATATCAGTCGATCGCGGATCAATTTGCGGGCCTTCTCCCGGCGACGAGCGACGAGTTCCTACGACAAGCGAAGGACGCAGGACTGCTCGGGGAGCAGTATGAGAAGCTCACTGATGTACCGCTTCCAGAGTATCAAGAATCGGTCACCAAGATGCTGACACGCGGTGTCGACTCAATGGGACTTCTCGGAAATGCGGCCTCAGAGGCATACAGCACCCTCGAAGGTTCTACTGCGATGATGAAAGCATCATGGGAGAATCTCATGGTAGCGTTCGGGACAGGAGACCAAGCACAGCTCCAGACAGCACTTGAAAGGATGACAGAGAGCATAGGAGCTTGGGCGAGCAACCTGCTACCAAGGATTGCGACTATCCTCGGCGGAATCGTCCAGATGCTCCCTAAAATCATAGGAGACATCATCTCGCATATACCCGAGTGGACAGGACAAATCGCAGAGTCTGTCAAGTCCTCTCTACCTGGCCTAGTCCAAGGTATAGGCCAGGCATTCGGAATCGATTTTGATGCTGTCATGTCCAGCAGACTCGTCCAGAGCGTCCTCGGACTCGGAACGAAGATCCAAGAAGCGTTCACGAAGGTCTTCGGAGACATTGACCTTGGAAGCGTAGCAGGAGGGATGCAGACCTCGTTCCAGACTGCTGGTGATATCATCGGTCAGGTCATCACATCTATCTCGGACTCGATCGCATCTCTGATAGAAGGTATAGACCCTGCGACACTCGAAGCGATTTTCTCGACGCTCAGACAGGTCGGTGAGACGCTCCTATCAGTGATGGCCACGCTGGGCGAGCAGGTCGTGAATGTTATAGTTAATTTAATTATCCCTACAATCACGACGCTCTGGAGCTTCCTCGAGCAGGTCGTTTTGCCCGGCGTCATGCAAATCTTTGAGACCCTACGACCGGGGTTCGATTTCGTCATCGGGATGATAGCACAGATTGCTGGATGGATAGCACAGCTAGTCTCAGCGCTCGTCGATTTCCTCGCTCCTGTCATCGCCATGATTTTTGAGGTCGCTGCTCCTGTCATCTCAGGAATTCTCGCAGGAGTCGCAGACATCTGGAACTCGATTTTCACCGCTGTCCAAGACATCTGGAACACAATCTCCCCATTTGTCACTCGTCTCGTGTCAGACCTGTCCGCTGCCTTTACGACCATCGGTAATTGGATCAGAGCAGTCTGGCCGGTCGTATCATGGGTCTGCAATCAGATTGGCCAGGGTATCCGCATCGTGGTCCAAACTATCACAAGCATGGTCTCTGGTCTGATATCTGGGATAGGCCACATCATCTCCGGAATCATAGGGACAATCACAGGGATTATTAATGTAGTCGTTGATTTGGTTACCGGGAATTTTGACGCTCTTGAACGCGACTTCGGCGGCCTCGTGTCCTCCATCGGGTCCATCATATGGGGAGTCGTGGAAGCCATCACATCCCCATTCCGATATGCGTTCAGTCAAATTCGAAGCTTGTGGAACTCGACAATAGGATCCATGCATTTTGAGATCCCCGACTGGGTGCCGGGAATCGGAGGTGCCGGCTTCTCGATGCCTAAGCTCGCTAAGGGTGGAACCATCACCGGCGCCGGTAGCGTTCTAGTCGGTGAGGCTGGTCCGGAGCTGCTCACCCTCCCTCGGGGTGCTCGTGTGACTCCGCTGAAAAGCTCCGATGCGGTATCAGGGGGAGCTACGTACAGTGTCGTGGTCGGTGATGTGGATTTGACCGACGACGACCAGGTAAAGCGAGTAACCCGAGATTATCTCGAGTTCCTCGCAGGACTCGCAAAGCCCGCTGGGGTCGTATCTGTCTAAGTAAGAAAGGAAGAAAACGCATGCCAGCTCCATCACACACGCAGGACACCATCGCTCATCTCAGACACTGCGTCCGGATTGAGAGCGCTACCGGGAGCTATCAAGTGCTCCGCGCTCCGATGCTCACCGCAACTGGGGGGATCGTGGAGGTGGTCTCTCAGGGGAGCATCTCGGATGACTACGAGGGGACCACATTCTGGATCTTTCCTGCGACATCAGATGAGGCCCCTGCCGGAACCCACTGTATCGCTACTACGCTCTGCAAGCGAGGGGACAGTGATGCTGTCTACCACGAACTCAGCTGGAATGGATCTAATATCGATTTCGACCTCAGTGCCGACCCGAGCGAGTCACAAAATGCGCTCTGGTACATCATCCCGAATGGGGATCATTTTGCGATTCAGTCTGCTCAGAATGGCCTATTCTGGACAGTCGTCTCGGGGAATGTAGAACTCTCAGCATGGACAGGCGCTAACACGCAGCTGTGGAGGATGATGTCCGAGTACTCGCCCGCCGGCGGCGTTTTTAACGTCTCTCCTTCGCTTGATGTGAGTCAGTCTGTCATGTCCCTAACATCATCAGACATGGGGGCTGCGAGCATCGGAGCGTCATCGCAGAGGACTGCTCACACAGTGCTCTCTGCGGAAGTCATCGAGCAGCTCACACAGTCTAATGCTGGTCATGCGCAGATGGATCTCGCTTTTCCTGTGGACCGCGCTGAGACTCGCTGGAATCGCCTCGAGTTCTTAGATGAGGAGACTAAGCGCGGCCAATTCGAACAGCGGGGACCTCTCAGTCTCGGAGCGTCCGACACTCGGACATGCTCACTGCTCCCAAGCGAGAACATGGTGACCCCGCTGCCAAGCCTTGTCGGCCGCTTTATGGGTCAGCGACTACGCTACAACACGAGCAGCGCCGATTTCTCGCTGTCATCCTATGATGGTGAAAATCGTCTGGGGGCATTCCCCACATGGCAGACATCGTCCATAGACCCCACTGATGGAACTCAAGCATGGATGATGCTCCCGCAGAATTTCTTCGATTCTTCTCTCCCTACACCGATGGATCTCGGGTGTGAACTCATCGCATCGGGACAATCGTATGAACTCGCAGACACACAGACGCTTCCTGTCCCGGACGATACGACGAGCATGACACTTCGCCCTCGATTCGACTGCTCAGGGTCCGACTATTTGGTGACCGCTAAGCTCCGCTTCCTCACAGATGGAGTCTGGTCAGATGTCGTGACAGTCCTCGAGCCGGAGGGGGCAAATGTCGGCGCATGCTCGTCTGCTCCCTATGCGAAGCTCACCGGCGGCCCGGCTTGGATCCCGAATGCTTGGCCATCCAGTGACTCATCTCGGAGCATCACGCAGGATATCGCGATCCCGAATACGCTGTTCTCAGGCCATACAGACGCATCAGCGTGTCAAGTCATCCTGTCTGTCTCGTCCATGCGCTATGGGTCAGCTGAGGGTGCTCCTCCAGTTCCCTATGAGGGACGTACAGTGAGTCGGACATTCACAATCGGTCGTCATGTCAGCGTCTCGCTCGGAGACTCCACGCTGGACCAAGATGGAATCCATCTGGACATCAGCGTGTCAGGGACTACCTCATATGATCTCTCCATAGCGAAGCTCGTCTTCGTAAATGGCGCTAACACTCCTGAACCGATTCTCCAGCCCGAGGGCGTGACCGGGAGCGACATCGCTTTTTCCGACCTCACCAGCATCACTCATGCTCTGATGATTGGAGACCCCGCATCTGCTCAGCTTGTCGTGACCGGTTTCGTCGACTCGCAGTTCGGAACGCTCCCATTCAGTGGTGTCACGACGCTATCATCGAGTCTGACACAAGCACGTGTAAATGCAACGTGGTCCGCATGGGGCGGAATGGTCTATGACCAGTTCACGTCCCTCGGAGATTTCTCTGCGTACGCGGGTTTCCAGATCGTAGAGAGTGAGCAAGGACGTAGATATGTCCCCATCATGAAGATCTACGTACCACGCTCCGGCATTCCCTACGTTGCACGCTGTGGGAGCTATCTGGGAGAGGACGAGACGACTGACCCAGAGTGCGCTGTCATTATATGGAATGTCGATGGAGCACGATATCAGTACGAGATCATCACATCACCTCGGCGCCCGAATCTGGCCGCCGCCCTGTATCGCCGAGTCCCAGACATCGCAGGAACTCCTGTAAATGAACACATCGAAATCATTCCACTGCGGGGAAATTTGTCAGGTTCGATGTCGGTGAAAAACGACATCGCAGCGACCCGGCGTATCGGGGGTCGTCGCTATATCGCTGGGTCTCTGCGTGGACAGGAACCATCCATTAAATTCACCGGGACCATCTTCGCAGATGCTCTGGACACTGTGACTCCGGCTCCGAGGAGTAGCGATCCGTTCGTAATCACGACCGACATCCAGACGCTCATGAGCATCGACGCATCCGAGACGCTCCTGCTCAGGACTACTTGGGGGACAGAGCACCTCGTACGCATCGCAGGGGTGGACGCTCCCAGAGACATCGCCGGCGCTGCGAATTTGACCATCGACCTGATAGAGGTGGAGTCATGAGCAGGATCCTTTTTAGTGCTGTGGACCTTGGGACGCTCCAAGCGGTGAGGGATATCACGCCAATCATCTCAGCAGACGACTCTGCGACCATCACGCAGGACTCTGAGAGCGAGACAGTCTGGACCGGAGAGCTTCAGTTCGCCGGAGCTCGGACCTGGCTGGAGCAGCTCCTTAGAATTCACGTCGTCCACGACGATGGAGAGGACGAGATTATAGGGACTTTTTTCCCTACACTCACCAGTGTAGAGCGACTGGATCGGGAAATCGCAGTTGGAAAAATAAGACTCGATGGGACGCTCTCAGCGCTCGACTCTACGCTCCTCCAGACCACATATGTCATCGGGAGCGGTCAGCGAGCCAGTGACGTCATAAGGGACATGTGCAGTCTCGCAGGTGTCCAGTCTGATATCGACTCTTCGCTTGGAGATGCTCGCTATGCGACTGCGCTTTTTTACGATGTCGGTGCGAGCACCCTCGAGGTCGCTCTGGACGCAGCCGAGAAAGCGGGTGTCTCTCTGACATCGGACAGAACCGGTCAGATTGTCATACGCTCTGATGCGACTATAGATACGACCAGTCGCTTCGTCGCTGGTGGGCCGCGCGGCGATATCACATCTGAACTCCAGAAAAGTTTCAGCTTCGTGTCTGCTCCGACACGAGTGATAGCCTCATTCACCGACTCGGACCGATCGATCTTCACGACTGTACAGAGCGACGACACTCCGCTACGACATCGGGACATGTCGCTGTCTGTCAGGGACCTTCCTGTGGAGGACATAGAGACCCTGCGAGCAGTCGCAGAGCAAGCCCTGAGCGAGGAGAGACAGGAGACATGGAGCTTCTCGTGTCTCCATCGGTCTGACATCGACGCAGGGGACTGGACCGAGGTCGAGGACACCGACACAGGAGAGCATCTGACTGGTCGTATCGTGTCCATCCAGACTCATCTTGATGGACTCTATGAGCAGGAGGTCACAGTGAGGGGGACGATATCATGATGACAGAGAGCGAGCTAGCAGGTCAGATTTTCCAGACACAGAGAGCAGACAGGACAGCAGCAAGCATAGCTACCGGAACTGCGCTCGAGGACTCTACTGAGGGGCGGGTCAGGGTCTCCATAGATGGGTCTCAGCTTGGCCCGGGTAGCGGTGTCGTCCTTGACACGACGAGGAGCGTCCAGAAGGGGCAGCGGGTCATCATCACTCTGTATGGCCCGACTGGACGAGGCGGGAAGCGAGCATTCGTCTCCGGTGTAATAGGAGAATCCGGCGGAAGCGGCGGAGATATCGAGGAGCGTGTGGCGGCGCTCGAGTCAGAGGTCTCCGATATCGAGTCTGACATCACATCACTAGAGTCAGCGACCTCATCGCTCTCCACACGAGTGACCTCGGTCGAAGGGTCAGTATCCGGGCTTTCTACGAGACTGACCACTGCCGAGGGTAACATCTCAACCCTTACTTCTGATGTGTCTGGGCTCTCATCAAGACTGACAACAGCCGAGGGCGATATCAGCTCCTTGACTTCTGATGTGTCAGGACTCTCCACGAGACTGACAACAGCAGAGGGCGATATCAGCTCCTTGACTTCTGATGTATCAGGACTCTCCACGAGACTGACAACAGCCGAGGGCGACATCAGCTCCCTTACTTCTGATGTATCAGGACTCTCCACAAGACTGACAACAGCCGAGGGCGATATCAGCTCCTTGACTTCTGATGTGTCAGGACTCTCCACGAGACTGACAACAGCAGAGGGCGACATCAGCTCCCTTACTTCTGATGTATCAGGACTCTCCACAAGACTGACAACAGCCGAGGGCGATATCAGCTCCCTGACTTCTGATGTGTCGTCGCTCTCATCTGATGTAGCGTCATTGTCATCAACTGTCTCAGATCATGCCACGTCGATCTCATCGCTGTCATCCAGGTTGACCTCGTTATCGAACAGCGTCAATCTCATCGCACGCGATGTGGATGGCCTGCAGTATGACGTCTCGAGACTGTCTACGAGACTGACCACTGCCGAGGGGACACTGTCCTCGCTGTCATCGACTGTCTCGTCATTGTCATCAACTGTCTCGGGTCTCTCATCTACTGTCTCGGGTCACACATCATCGATTGCCTCATTAACCTCAGATGTCTCTGACCTGTCTACGAGACTGACCACTGCCGAGGGGACACTGTCCTCGCTGTCATCGACTGTCTCGTCACTGTCAACCACTGTAGCTGGTCATACCTCGTCCATCAGCACCCTGACTTCTGATGTGTCCTCACTGGGAACGAGGATAACGACTGCAGAAAGCAGTATAAGCTCGCTTCAAACTACTGTGTCGAGTCACACATCCTCGATTAGCTCTCTGACTACCAGAATGGGCACCGCAGAGACCGACATAGATGGCCTGGACACTAGGGTCACCGCCCTGGAGCAGGGCGGTGGTGGAGACATATCAGCTCTCGCTGCTCGAGTGACTCAGTGCGAGGACGACATCGATGACCTGCAAGCAGACATGACATCTGCGCAGGGAAACATCAGCACACTGCAGTCAGATGTGTCTGGCCTCGGAACGAGGATGTCATCCGCCGAGGGGGACATCACGTCGCTCCAGGGAACAGTCGCTGGGCACACCTCGTCCATCTCGTCGCTTCAGAGTGATGTCAGCGGACTGGACTCAGATGTGTCGTCACTGCTGACTCGTATGGGGACTGCTGAGACAGATATCGACTCACTGGAAGGTCGAGTGACATCGCTCTCATCAACAGTATATGGACACACCACGAGCATTGCGTCACTCCTCGCTCAGCTCGATGGACTCTATCTGGACATCATCACGTCCACTGACTCAAGCGAGTGGACTGTTGGGACATGGGCCACCCGAAGCTGCTTTATGCAATGCATTGTCATCCACGATGGGACGAATGGAATCATGATAGGAAGCTTTGGTGCTGCTTCGAACTCCGCGACCGCTGCGAGTCCGGTGTGGCCGACGCTGAGGCTCGGAACCTTCACTCACTGGAAAATCGGGAGCAGCTCGAACGAGCCATATGGACCGATAAAGATCGTTAACAACGCGTGGGCAAACGCGGCCGCGGTCGTGCGCCTTGGGACCGCCGGCGGTCTGTACTGGACCTTCTGGACCGGTGTGAGCGGCAACCTGCCCGCCGGCGAGAAGGTGACCGGCGTCTTCGTATTCCCTGTAACCAGACGCTAATCAGTACTCCGAACGCAGTAAGCTACTGTACGTAGCTTCGTTTTCATTCACATATCACCAGAATCGAGATGTATCCAATGGACCCATTTTTGACTACAGCGCTTACCGCTGCGATTTCTGCGCTTGTCGGTGCTCTGGTAAGCGGTGTCCTGACCAAAGCTCGCTCGATGACCGACGAGCAGAAGGCCCTCAGGGATGCTATGCGTTCTCTGCTCAAGGCCGAGCTTTTCGACCTCCACCATCGCTATGTGGAGCTCGACGAGCCGCTTGATGCCATGGGGATGCAGCTGGCCTCTCAGTGCTATGAGGTCTACCACGATCAGCTCGGTAGCAATGGGCTCGGAACCCGGCTTTACGAGCAGATTAGCTCTAAGGAAATCAAATAGAATAGGAGGAACACATGTCACCTGAAATCAAGCAATGGTTCGTCGCCGCGGGTGTTCGTGCATTAAAGACGATGGCCCAGACTGCGGTGTCTATCATCAGCGTGGGGACTGTCATGCAGGATATCGACTGGATGATGGTGCTCAGTGCTACCGCTCTGAGCGGAATCCTGTCTATCCTCACCAGCATTGCGGGTCTTCCAGAGGTCGCCTCTGGGACCCCTCTGAGTGAAATCGCAAAGACCACCGAAAAGGAGGACTAATGGCCACATCAGAAGACGTCATCAGAGAAGCAGAATCACGACTGGGGTACTACGCTCCATCGGACCCACAGCCAGGCTCGGAGGCCGGGAGATACTGGGCTCAAAAGTTGGGAGAGGACTGGTTAGCTGGGCCATCCTGGGAAATCGCATGGTGCTGTCTCTTTGCGTCGATGTGCTGTGACCTCGCAACCGGAGGACACGCAAATCAGCTCGTCGATGGCATGGGCGAGAACTGGGAGACCTGCAATTGTGACCGGACTTTGAACCGAGGCGCTCGGAACCAGGAGATTAACAAGTGGGATGCGCGGCGCGGCGACCTCGTCATTTTCGACTGGGATGGAAATGGGTCGTCCGACCACATAGGAATCGCTTTAGGATCCCCGCATGATGGTGTCATCGACACAATCGAGGGAAACACCGGGAACGCGGTCGCAGAGAAGACCCGCTATATGAGTGTCGTAAATCATGTCGTACGACCTCGCTATGATGGAGCACCTGGTCCCGGGCCATCACCTGAGCCAGCCCCAGACCAACCGCTCGAGCTCGATGGATGGGCGGGCCGCTTGACGATATCAAAGCTCCAGAGTCAGCTGGGATCTGTGGTGGATGGTGTACTCGATGGACAGTGGAGGCCGAATAGGGAGCGATTCTGGGCCATTACCGACGACGCCCTGCGCTTCGACCGAGGAACCGGCTCACCATGTGTAGCTAGATTGCAGGAGCGTGTCGGAGCAGACCCTGATGGAGTCCTCGGAGCACGAAGCGTCGAAGCTATTCAGCGGAAGCTCTGCGAATGGGGGTATACAGTCGATGTCGATGGATACCTCGGGAATGCGAGCGCGTCGGCTCTCCAGCGTAGCTTGAATGACGGCCGCTGGAAGTGATATGAAAGTCTGTACGAGCGTTTTCTGGTGTCTGGAATCTCATTATAGACCACCTACACCAGAAAACGCTCGTACGCTGAGAAAACGCCATAATTCGCATTTTCGCAATTTTTCGACTTGCAAAACCGCAGGTCAGAGGGGGTGTCGAAATCGTCAAATTTTTTACTTTAAAATCGACGATCGCATTTTTGGCAGAAAAGGGGCATGATAGTGATTCCGCAGGAAATCGAGCTTGATGGACGCAGATGCTGGGACATCGGATGGGGCATCGTACGCGAAAATTGGCCAGCAGAGAAAAAAAAGAGCGGTGGCGCGTCGCTTTTCGTTAAGCCACTCGTCGCAGAATCACAGAGCTGGTCAGTCGTCTACATCGCTACCGAAACTGGAAAATGTCAGGGAATCTACTATGTCATGAAGACCGAAGATGCTCGGAAATTCGTGATGGATAGTAGAACTCATGGTGTCGGCCAACGAGGCACTCACTGGCAGTACTTCCAGACCTCGATTTTCAATTTCATACAGAAGGGGGGCATCCAGCAGTGCCGCTTCACACACGACACTGGTAAGATGGATACAGTCCTGAAGGACCTTCAAATTACGCCCCTCGCAAAGGACGAAATCGAGGATCTCTTCGGGCATCTCGGATATGCTCACAGCAAGGACATCAGGGGGCTTTGTCCTGGTGTAGTCTATGAAATCGATGGGAAGCCTGTGGACATAGATACAGACCATCCTCGTGACATCACTGGTGTACTAATCGAGCTTGATAGAGCGGGACATTCGTATCGATCAGCGATGTGGGAGGGCTGGGCGAATCTCGACTCGAACCTCGGTCTGGATGTCATCTGGTCCAGACCAGTAACAATCATGTATGACAGGAAATACAGATAGAAAGGGTACACAATGATTTATGGAATAGATATTGCGAACCACCAAGAGGGCTTCGATTTGGATAGAGCAATCGATACCGGGAAGCTCGATTTCGCAATCTTTAAAGCTTCCGAGTATGGGTGGAGAAATGGACACGATGGCATCGACTGGACATTCGATGGATGGGCCTCAGTCGCAGAAAGACGAGGTCTCCGCTTCGGCGCGTACATGTTTGCGAGGACACTAAACTGGGGGAGTGTCGAGGATCAGGTCTCTCTCTTTGTCCGAGCAGTCGGGTCGCATATGAGTCGATGCGTCCTATGTCTGGATTTCGAATCGACCTCCTACTCGTCCATCCAAGGAGACCCAGACTTAGCACTGGCATTCCTGAGAGAAATCAAGAGACAGACAGGAAAGACAGCACTATTCTACACCTCTGCTGGCGAGGTATGGTACAACGACTACAGTCAGGTTAGGAACGAGGGGTTCCCGCTCTGGGGTGCCTATTATGGGGATGGACAAAGCGGCCACGCGTTCCCCATCAGAGACCCATGGGGACCATCACGAGGATGGGGAGCCTGGGGAGACAGGCCGGCTATCTATCAGTATGGCGATGGAGAGCTCATTGGATGGGATATCGACGTTAATGTAGGATATCTGTCCCTCGAAGACTGGGATAGACTCGCAGGAGGCGAGGCCCCGCGTCCACAGCCGCAACCATCACCAGAAGACCCAATCGAGGTCGATGGATGGGGTGGCCGCTTGACTATCTCCAAGCTCCAGAGTCAACTGGGCAGTCCCTATGTGGACGGCCGCCTGTCCGGGCAGCTCCGCAGCAACTATGAGTTTTTCGAGGGATTCAACGAGGATAGGATTGATTTCGATGGTGGGTCCGGAGAGTCTTGGTGTGTCAGAGAACTCCAGCGACGAGTCGGAGCAGATTCCGATGGGGTATGGGGACCAGAGACCTCGGCAGCCACCCAGCGGAAACTCCAGAGCTGGGGGTACGACATCGGCCCAGATGGTGTCGACTCATACTTCGGCCACCAAAGCATGAGAGCATTGCAGGTCAGCTTGAATGATGGTCGGTGGAAGCGATAATCGACCAGTCGTGACACTGATGACGCAGACAGTAGCGTTCTCGGAACATTGCATGTTCGATTTTCTATTAAACATGCAATGTTCCTTTTTTCTGTTTTCCCTTTTTCTCTCATGAGACTTTTATAGAAAAGGTGTCATCAGTGTCTAAAAAGACCTGTAGAGCCACAAAACAGCAGGTAAAAACCATAAAGCACTCATGACAGCACCTCATGACAGCAGAGAAATCAACTGTCACTACTGTCATGAGATTTGATTTAAATTACAATTCTACTCAAAAAATAGCAAATTCTTTTTAAGAATTTCGTCCCCCCGCATAGACTTATACATGTAGAGCGGAAAAGACAAAAAACCTACCCCGCTGTCACATCTCCGCTCTCAGCCATGTAAGTGACAGCGATGGAAGGGGATGATGATCATGGCATTTTTTTCGAAGGACCCAGCAGACTACCGGACTTTTGTGAGACCTGATAGGAGGACGAGTGTGGAAACGCTGGTCGATGAGTGGGTGATTCGGGGGCCTTACCGAAATCCTGCGTCGATTTCCTGGGAAGCTCTTCGGGCGCTTGCTCTGGATGAGACTGACTTACTGTGCATTGCAGATGGGATGCGGTGTGCCAGATTCGGTCATGACGTTTCGAGGAGCTATCAGTCGCTCGCTCCGGTGAGCAAGAAGAAGCTCGATGCGAATCCGGGTCTCGCTGGTCAGCATCTCTCTGTCCTCGAAGCTCGCGTTTTCGGTCGGTGCTGTGAGCGTCTCGGCTGGATCGAGTTCGTCCGAGACGACGAGCTGGATATCATCGACGCTCGTCGAGAATTCCAGCGTCAATCTGCTGTGGAGACAGATGAGCGGAAAACAGCGTTCGGAGGTCTCAGGGATGTGGATGACCTTCCAGCAGGGACGCTGGATCTGATGGTGAAGATCTCACACCAGGTATTCGTTGGGATGCTTTCAGTCGGAAAGCCGCTCTCTTCGTCTGACTCAGAGACTGGGACCGGTTGGCAGCACAATCTGGCATGCCCGCAGTCTCCGACATGCTTTGGTGGCCAGTATGACGCAGTTGCAGTCGGTCATCACACTGGTCAGCGAGTCCTCTGCGACATCAAGATGGTGGATCACAGTGTGGATGCCCATGCATTGATTCGATTCAATCCGAAGAACCAGATCCAGCTCTTGCTCTATCTCAGTCTCGTCGCTATGCAGGATGACATCCGAGATGACGAGATTCCGACTGGACTCGCATGGGTGAATCCCCTCCGAGGTGTGGTCGAGTTTGTGACTGCTGATGTCATCATCCAGAACATGGGTGTCATAGAGCGTCTCGCATCACGTGCTCTGTGTCTACCTGATGATGTCGTGGAGAAGGTCGTCGAGCGACTCTCTGGTGTCCTGACTGCGACGCTCTAAGAAAATTAGACTTAAACCAGTAGCCCCCGCAACAGATTTCTGAGCGGGGGGCTACTGGTGATGGGAGATGATGTACCTGTAGTATACATCATCTCCCGAAAAAGAAGTCGAGAAATTTTTGGATTTCTCCGCATTCTTCTTGATTTTCATCTATAATTTTGCATGTCAGGTAGAGATGAGAGATGGGAGATATCATGACTGACACTACACATGAGACCAAGACCAAGCGGATGAAGCAACGATTCTTCGTCGATTGGTCGGATGGTGCAAATGGACCAGACTGGTATGTCACCGGGTTCATGTTCCTTCCGGTTGAGGACGATGAGGATGCTCGTGATGATGACGAACCGATTGTCGAGGTGGTCTATGGAAGCTTGATATAAGGAAGGAAAAAAAAATATCGAGAATTTTTTCGATTCTCGATATTTTCGGCGTTGCCCCTCTTATACTTTTAGTTAGATAGGGAAGAGAATAGGCTTTTCCCTGAACCATTGGAGATGATGGAAATGAAGAAGATTGAGAACATGAGTGTCTGGGACGCAATCAGCGCAATTGCCGGGCTCATGCACGAGGATGGTCTGACAGTCGTAGAAATCAAGGCTGCTGCAGATACACTTCGTCGCATTAAGTCGGACCTTTACGAGGTCGAGCGCTTTGATGCGATGAGTAACCGCTCGAAGATTGCTGGGGATGTCGCGTGGATTCTTGATAAGGTCGCTTTGGTCGTAGAAGATTGCTATGGAGAATCAGACATGAGTGAGGAACTCAAGGACGACCTTCGTGCTGACATTGAGTGGAACATCGAGGAGCTGTGGACAGGATGCGGGATTGAGCGTATCGATTCGGAGCATGAGAATTTTGCCCCTGAAGTCGAGTATGAGATGACGAGTCACGAGGATGACGATGATGCTATGTCGGATCGTCCTTTCAACATCGATGAGCTTCTGGACTTCCTTGGGGACTATGTGGAAGACTATGACGTAACCGGAATCATAGACGATGCGACCGACTGCGACCCGATCACCGGCAATCGATTCTGGAGGTGGGGAGCCCTGGACTCTGAGGAGTTCCAGCGTATCGTGGACAAGCACGAGAAGTCTGTGTTGGAAGACACACTCGAGACTATTACGAGTGAGGTCGGTGCGGCGTTCAGAGCACTACGAGACCAGCTTGACAGCGATATAGCGGATGACACTGAGGATGACGACTGGCGGATGTCTGACCGGATGTCTCCGACGCTCGCAGAATGCGAAGCCGAAAACCGAGAAAATTGTGGCAGGAGGATGATCCCGCTGGCTCTCTCAGACGATGTTCGGGAGCAGTATCGGCCGCTTCATGAGGCCGCGTGCCAGTTCCGCGCAGATTACGATGAGGCCATGCAAAAGTTGCATGAGGAGTTCACACAGGACCTGCCTGACCTGTTTTTTCACCTGAATCCTGATGACCCCGCTGACAGAGGCGACTATGAGCGGATCCTTCGGGATACATACGCAGGGCTCTTCTCTCACAATGACGCAGAGGATGATGCTGACCGCGTTGAGGAGTGGACTGAGTGGTTCGTGTTCGCAGGAGAGCAGGAGGAACTCCGATTTGACTCTGCGGGAGACTCGTGGCGCTGGTGCCCGCAGATGGAGGTCGGTCGTGCTTGGACATGGGTACTAACTCCATTTGGAGAAGTCCCCGGGGCAGGTCCATTCCTGTCTCGTGATGACGCTCTGGAAGTTTTTGAGAGCTTCGATCCTTTTCTCTGCTGGATCGAGAATCGTAAAAGGGAGATCACTGAAGACCTTCCTCTGGAACTCGACCGGCGCTTTGAGGTCTGTCTGGCCTGTCAGACTGTAAGACGCTCCGAGGATGGTCTTGAGAGCGTCCGAGATGACTCTGTGAGTCTGTCAAAGAGCTTTGACATCACGAGGGACGAGAAAGCGAAGCGCTTACTCAGACATGTTCTCGGAAAATCTTAAAAAATTCCGAATCCGGGCGGTGGAATGCGCTCCGCCGCCCATACTTTTAGATAGATGAGGGATTTCGGATGATTGGGACAGATGATGAAAAAATTCGATGAGATTTTCGAAGAGTTCGGGCACGACCTCGCTCCTATGGACATGGCGAGCAGGTTCGTCGCATCTGGATTCGGGATTATCCCTGGAGGCGGATGGACGCAGGACTCAAGAGTGTTCGCAGACAAAAATGGCGGGTTCTCAATGGCGGCCCCGCTTTACGACATGGATGCGATTAGTGTGGTTCTGGCACGCAAATCAGATTCCCCATACTACTTGGCGCTCGGGACGCTTGGAGATTCGTTATTGTGTGTCGTAGACATAGATAATGGGCACAACGACGCTCCGAAATCTTCGTTCGATGAGATGTGGACTCGCTTCGGTGATTTCGCTAACAGTCTTGGATGCGATGAGAGTGAGATAGAGACACTGTGCATCCAGACGCCCGGGGATGGCATCCATCTCCTATTCGTCTCCGACATTGCACCTCTTTTCAGCTGGCTCACAGCAGCACAGAGCGACATCCTCGGAGAAGGGATTGCGATTGACTGGCTCACCCCCGGTTCGTCTCAGCACGAGACTGGCCCAGGATGTGTCAGACCTCAGTGCTCGGCTCGTCGTGGTGGTCGATATGATGTCTGCGTCCCTGCTGGGTCTGATACATCAGACCTGTCCATGCTCGTGAAGCCGCTTCCAGTTCCGCTTCTCCGCTGGCTCGTAGAACAGCACATAGAGCACCAGCATGCTCACAAAAAGCATGTCGTCGACTGCTTCCGCTCTCCGATGGGTATGAAGAAAGCTCTCAGGAACGAGGATATCGCTGACATCCTCAAAGATGGACAAAAAGCGGAGAAGGCTAAGACGAAGAAGACGAAGGCGAATCAAGATACGGCCAGTAGCTGTGACGAGGTAGGCCTGTGGAAGCAGGAGAAGACAGCTGGAACTGGCTCCCGACACACCGAGACAATCCGGTTCGCTGGTGTGTGCGTACGCAAATGTACTGGATCTGATTTTGATTCGACCTGTGAACTCATAGAAGCGGAGATCAGGAATTTCGGAGAGCATATGTGCGAGCCGGCGCTGCCTGTCCACGAGATTGCGAGCATCGTCCGAGACGCTCGCAGGTGGGCAGAGGATGCTCGGGCTGACATAGAGCAGAGGATCGCAGCGCGTGTAGAAGTCGTCGGAGCAGATGGACAGGTTCAGACGCAGGTACTGCAGGACTTCTGCGAGCGTCGCATAAATGGGGGGTCATACAGGTGTCGTCGCTTGAAGAGCGGGAAGGCTTCCCTTCCGATTTCGTCGCCGGTGAACGTGGTCGAGGCTTTAGAGCATGACGCAGGATTAGCAGGCCGCTTCGGATATGACATGCTCAATTGCAGGAATTGCGTCGTCTCGCCACTCCCTTGGTCGTCGCAGGATGAGACTTTTCCGCGTTTCGTCACAGATGCTGACCTTGGGAGGGTCATCACCTACATCGATGACGTCGCTCAGTTCGACCCGACGCGGAGCTTCCGAGTCGCTTTCAATGAGGTCTGTGCTCGCCACTCCTTCGACCCGCTCGCCGATTTCGTGCGTGGCTTTGATGGACGCTGGGATGGTCAAAACCACATGGGGCTTATTGCGCGCTACATGGGTGTCGATTCTGATGATATAGTCGAGGGATACTCATTCTCTGAGACCTGTCTGACCATGATGATGCGCGGAGCGATTCGCCGAGCGCTACACCCTGGATGTCAGTTCGACCTGACGCTGGTTCTGTGCGGAGATCAGGGGGTAGGGAAGAGCTCTTTCATCAGGGCACTCGCATGCAATCCAGACTGGTATTGCGAGGACCTTTCAGACATAGGGGACCCGAAGCGTGCATTTGAACAGATATCTGGGAGTTGGATTGTCAACATCGACGAGCTCGCTGGTCTTAGGTCAGCAAAGGATGTTACTCGTGTAAAAACGTTCCTCACCGCACGCTACGATGATTATCGTGCTCCCTACAAATCGGAGAGAGAGCGTGTAGCGCGTCGGCAGGTGTTCATGGCGACCACGAATGAGATGAGCTTCCTGAACGACCGATCGGGGAATCGTCGGTTCATGGTCGTCCCATGCGTGGGTGTCATGGATGAGCGTG
>Ga0326514_10000397_pt1 | contig 29895 bp, 44 predicted proteins | sample 3_2548_0518_D_FD_203653 | JGI IMG/M metagenome (GOLD analysis project Ga0326514, IMG submission 203653) | Bovine rumen microbial communities from UC Davis, California, United States - 3_2548_0518 | ecosystem: Host-associated > Mammals > Digestive system > Stomach > Rumen | place: USA... | reverse complement strand
GTCGTTCCGTATCGCTTCCCGGACTCACCTTTATGCCGCCTGTTGTGCCAACCGCAGCCATTAAGTCATCTGCCCCAATATTGAGGTTGATAAACACCTCCATCCCCTTCCGGATCTGCTTCGCGTTCTCACTCGCTATGGACATTGATGAACCTCACCTCCACCTGAACATTGCGCCACCACACGGTTCCTTGGATGGTGTTTCGATTTCGCAGGCCGACCACAGAGGAGCGGATTACCTGCTCCGTCTGGGTCGTGCCGTCCAGATCATCAAAGATCATGGTTGTCGCTCCCGACATAGAAGTGAGCGCATTTACAGACGACTGGGGGAGTGCTGGCCATGTCAGAGTCATGTCGGCAAACTTCCAGCCGATTCGATCAGCAATCAGTTTCCCTGTACAGGTAGTGTACTCGCCAGCCAGCACGTCCTCCCTGGTCGGGGAAAAGTCTGGAGGCCGCTGAATTTCAACGCCGTTGATCGTGATTGTCGCAGGTACTGCCATCAGCCTAGCCTCCTCTTGTAGGTGTCATAGGTTTTGACGATCTCCTCGCCCATTCTGGGTCCGGAAGGATACAGGTAAATAGGAATGGTAATCTCCCCGCCAGCTCCACCTGCTCCAGCCACAACGGTAGCGACGCCATTGACGATGGAGTCTGCCATGCGGTCAAATCTCTCCCACAGGGCCGTCAGCGGCAGCACCGCCTCCGCTCCAGCCTCTCCCACTCCGGTCAGGACAGTGGGTTTGCCGAAAATACCGCCCTTCTTGTACCAATCAATCCCGAAGTGAGGAACTGAAGGGGGATCCAGAGAGAACCCTCCGCTGATAGAGAAATGCGGCAGCTTCAGATGCGGCAGGGACCAGGAGAAATGGAAAAATGACCTGATCTTTTTAATGGCATTTCCGACTGTAGTCTTTGCAGCGTTGATCGGCCCCGTGATGGCATTTCTGATCTTGGTCCACACATTGACCGCGGTCTCTTTGATACGGCGGAAAATGTTGACCACAGAGTCTTTCAATCTGGTGAACGCCGAAACGACTGATGTTCTCACCGTATTTACTACAGATGTCACAGTCGTCTTTATGCGAGTCCAGACGTTAACCAGGTTGGTTTTGATATTGGTCATGACAGTCGTAATCGCAGTCTTGATTTTGTTCCAGATGTTGACCACAGTGTTTTTGATTGCCGTCAACACCGTGGTGATAACGCTTTTAATCTTGTTCCATGCGGTGGTTACCGCTGTGCGCACATCATTGACCACCGTTGTCACAGCCGTTTTGATTGCGTTCCACGCCTTTGTGACAGCTGCCTTGATCGTGTTCAAAATCGGCGCCATAAAGGCAGAAATGGCCTTCCACACCTTTGTTATCACACTCTTGATAGCGTTGACCACAGTAGTCACGTAGGTTTTGACCGCAGTCCAAGATTTCGTGATCACCTTTTTGATCGTGTTCAGGATCGGTGTAAGGAAGGCTTTGATCGCCGTCCACACCTTCACAATAACGCTACGGATGGCATTGACAGCGGTTGTCACGGCGGTTTTAATCGCAGTCCAAATCCGTATGAAACCTCGCTTCTCCCTCTCCAGGAATCCGATTACAACAGACGTGATTGCGCTCCACACCTTTGTGATGACCCCCCTGATGGCGTTCAGGGCTTTAGAAACAAAGGTCTTGATCGCGTTCCACGCAGCCATAATCGGGCCTTTGAAGTTTTCCCAGAGGAATCTCCACGGGAGCATAAAGAGATTGAAGGCCGCTGACAGGACTTCCTTGATAAGCATGATGCCAACTGTCACGACATTCTTAATCGTATTCCACGCGGTACTTGCAGCATTTTTGATTCCATTCCAGATGTTAGAGAAAAATGTTGATACCGCCGTGAGAACACTGCTGACCGTCGTCTTTATGGCGTTCAGGGCAGTCGAAACGGTTCCTTTGATTCCATTCCATATGTCAGTGAAGGTTGTAGTGATAGCCGATAATGCGCTACCGACCGTTGCCTTTACGCTGTTGAGGCCAGATGATACCGCGCCGGTGATTCCCTTCCAAATGCCCTCAAAGAACGTCTTGATACCGTTCCAAATCTTCTCCCAGCTTGTCCCGAACCAACCGAGAACGGCGTCCCACATTTTGAACAGGCCATTGAACAGGGTCTTTGCCAGGGCTTTCAGGCCGTTCCACTGTGCGCTGAAAATTCGCTTCAGCGCGGAAAACAGACCACTCCAGTCACCCTTAAAGATGGAAATAAACACATCAACTATGCCCATTATGGTCTGAAGGGCGGTGTCTATGATTACGCTAAGCGCTCCAAAGGCAGTCTCGAATGCCGGAGCAAGGACAGAGCACAGGCCGTTCCAGACCTTTTGAATCTTTGCCGTAACACTCTTAAACGTGATGCCCATGCCCTCCAACCGAGATTTAATTCCGGTATAGAACAGGAAGAAAGATGCCTTCACCTTGTTCCAGATGGCTGTGATGTTTTTTCTGAAGCCCTCGTTGGTCTTCCAGAGATGCACAAAGGCGGCGACCAGTACGCCGATCACAGCCGCCACCGCTACGACGGGCGCAGAAATTCCGCCGAAAAGGGGCCCCAGTTTTCCGATCACGCCACTGGCGCCGGTGCTTGCCATTTTCAGTTTGCTGAGCACTCCGCTAACCTTACTTACGCCGCTTGCCAGCTTACCGAAGGCGATCAGTGCAGGCCCGATCGCCGCGCCGATGCCCGCGATCTTGACAATCATTTTTTGTGTCTCCGGAGACGCCTCGGAGAATCGTGCAGCAAGGTCTTTGACAAACACCGCCGCCTTTTTGAGGTAGGGGGTCAGCATATCAGAAATCACGATCCCCGCCTCTTGCAAAGCAGACTTCATTTCGTCCAATGCGCCAGCGAAGTTGTTGGTCATGGTGTCGTACATTTTATCGACAGCGCCGTCACTGTTGTCGATGGCGTTTGTCAGTTTATTGACGTCACCCTCGGAGGCGTTCATGAGCGCCATCCAGCCGGTCATAGCGTTCTGCCCGGCGATTTTCTTGGCGTAGTTAGCCTGCTCCTCTTTTGTGAGTTTTTTCCACGCCGTCCGGCTGTCGTTGATTACGTCTCTTAACGGCCGCATAGAACCGTCCGCATTATAGAACTCCACGCCCAGCTTCTTGGTCAGCGTCCCCAAGGCGCCCAGGCTTTTGGAAGAAGCCCCAGCGTCAGTGGCAAGCCGGGACATGATAGAACGGAGAGACGTACCGGCCTGAGAGCCTTTAATGCCTGCGTTGGCCATAAGGCCGGTCATGAGGGCGGTGTCCTGCATAGTGTATCCATATCCTCCCGCCACAGATGCCGCATACTTAAAGGTCTCTCCCATCAGGCTGACGTTGGTATTGGCGTTGGAACTGGCTGCCGCCATGATGTTGGTTAGCTCCTCCGCATCGTTAGCAGACTTTCCGAAGCCGGTCAGACTGTCCGTGAGAATGTCCGATGTCGTTCCGAGGTCTTCTCCGGACGCTGCTGCCAGTTTCAGAGTGGGCTCCAGGGCAGCAGTCATCTGGTCGGTTTTCCAACCGGCCATAGCCATATACTCCAGCCCCTGCCCTGCCTCGGTTGCGGAAAATTTTGTCTTTGCGCCCATCTCCCGGGCTTTCGCTCTCAGTGTCTCGAAATCCTTCCCGGTTGCGCCAGAGATTGCAGCCACCTTAGACATCTCGGCGTCAAAGTCCATTCCCACCTTAACCGCTGCCGTACCAACTCCAACGAGCGGGAGGGTCAACCTCTTAGTCAGCGTCGCCCCGGCTGCGCCGGCTGTCGCACCAACCTTCCCGAGTTTGGCGCTAAAGCTGCTTGACGCCTTCTCTCCGGCCTCTTTGCCCGCGGCGTCGGCCTCCGGAGTCAGCACCTTTGAGATAGACCCTTTGATACCTGTTGCCGAAGGTACAATTTGCACATACGCTTTTCCGAGTTCAGGCATCGCCGTTCCCTCCCTTCATCATTCTTTTCCGCCACGCTTCAAACTCTTCGATCGTCATTCCCGCTTCCGGCTTTGTGTCCTTACCGCCGATAAAGCAGGCTTCCGCCACAGACTTCGGACGATTGCGGCCTTTTGCGCCGTCTTTGGTCATCCCCCAGATGAGCAGATTGACGGCGTCGAGGATCCTCGCCAGCATGATCACCTCAGTCGACTCGGTGACGCCGTTTAGCTTGCGTTTTATCCTTGAGTTGTCTCCCAGACCGACAGCAAGGGTCCCGAGCAGCCGTGCCGGGACCCTTCGATAATCGTAGATGTGATAGGTTTCAGCCAGATCACAGATCAGCTCATCCCTGCCAGCATCCAGCATGCCGGCCAGGGTCAGGAGTTTTTTCCCTGTTCACCGAATGCCTCGAAGATTTCCTTAACCGCATTCACGATTGCGGTCACAGAAACCCGGCCGTCTTCGTTCCGCAGGTTCTCGTAGAGCGCTTTGCGCTGGTCTCCGAATACCATCTTGACCAGTGCCGAAACGGCGGTTGCGTCCTCGTCAGCGTCTGCGATTGCGTCAATCAGTTCCATATTGTCCAGGAGCTGATCGTCGACCTCATACTCGAAGCCGTTACTGAGCTTACCTTTCATCAGGTGCCACCTCCGGTGCTGTTAGTACTTTCCTTCTGGATGTGCTCATAATGTGTCTGCCCATCGGAGTCCGGCAGAGCCAGCAGGGTCAGCTCATAGCCGATCGCCTCGTCGTCCTTGTAGGTAATGTCACCGATTTCGCTGATCTTGGCGTCCGGCAGGACAACACGCTTGAGCACACCGCCTCTCAGGCGCATATCAAAGACCCAGCACGCCTCTTCCATCTCCGCGCTGTTTGCTTTGATAGTGATGCCGGTGTCGAGGTCGCCGCTGACGTTGCCGCTGGTATAAACAGCCTCCTGCACATCCTTGTTGAGCACCTCAAGCAGGGTGAACTGCCAGGTGTCCTCCTTCTCAGTCTGCAGACCGAGGACGGTATCGCCGCCCCACGCCTTAATAGAGTCGGTCTCCGGGCTGTTGGAGTTGACCAGGCCATCCTCCGAGACATAGCCCAGCTGCTTGAACGCCGCGTTAAGCTCTTCCGTTGCGTTGGTCGGGAGCGTGGTCCCAAGCGGAGCGCGGTAGATAGAACCAGTCGCTCTGGGCTTGCCAGTACTTACATTTGCAGCAGTAGACATTCTATTCCCTCCTAGTAGTGAGTGATATCATACACAGCCTGATAACGATACTGCTTTGCGGCCGTGTCGGTAAAGTTGTAGTCAGAGTTGAGCCGGGCCCGGCAGACCGAGTCCAGCTCAATGCTCTCGTCCATGATCGTCTTTATTTCCTCGTTCAGCGCAGCTGCCTGATAGAGTGTTGGCGCATAGGATTGAAGGGCCAGTGTTGCCTGATTGATGTGGTTGGAGCGGGTGGAGCCCGTCTTCTCAATGAGCACGTAAGATGCGGGAGGCACCTCGGGGCGCTCCATGAAGCACGGGACGGAAACATGGGCATTCAGATAGTCCAGGACTGTCTTTTCGATCATCATCTCACCGCCTTCAGGAGCGTGTTGTTATCCAAGTTGTCCTTGTAAGCGTCAGCAGTATCCGGCCAGACGTTGACCTTGACACGATCGGTGCCCTGATATGCCCCGCTCTTGTATCCAGGCCCCGCATTGCTCGCTATACGGCGGCCGTGCGACTCCAGGACGCCCCTCATCGCAGGGGACCGCAGCAGTTCTCCGACGCCTTTATAGTTGAGCTCAAACTTCATTTTACTCAAAGCGCTCCACCATCACTTTCTTGTTCCAGTCCAGCGGGATCAGGTCCTCGATCCCCTCTATGGGAATGCCGAAGGTTCTCCAGCTCTGGCCAAAGAAATCCACCCGGCGGTCCTGCCAGTCGTGCGTGTCACCCTTCGGGATACCGAGCTGGTAGATCGCCTTTTTCCCGTACAGGTTGACGATATCCAGCAACTCCTCAGCGCTGACAGGAGCCACCAGGACGTTTTCCACCAGCACGGGGCTTTCCTCATAGACCAGAGCCCCAAACGGGTCTGTCCCCGTCTGTGTTCGCTCATAGAGCGTGACGGTGATACCTCTCATGTGCCCACCTCCGGGACCAGTGCCTCAACAGGGCTGTAAGCGCCGATGCGATTCCCGCAGCCCAGGAGCTGCCGCTCTGTCTTTGACAGATACAGTTCTCCGCTGGAGCCGCTGCCGATCGTCCAGGACTGCGTATAACCCAGAGCCGCCATGCTGCCCTGGGTAGCCCCCATAGGCACCCCATTGCCGCCAGCGGAGCCAATCGCCCGCATGACCATACGGCAAGAGACAACCTTCTTGGCTGATTCGGTTGCGCCCGGAGCTGCTGAGTCGATCAACACGGTAGCATCATCGAGCAATGCCTCGCAGACATTCTCCTCATCCTGGCTCAGTTGACGGGTCAGCCGGTCCTGAACGTCCGTTACGGTTGCGTAGGCCATGCAGACCACCTCATTTCTTTGGCTTCTTTGCCGGCTTTTTCTCAACGGGAGCGGCGGCAGGTGTATGACCTGCCGCCTTGTACTCCTCCACTCGGGATTCGTGGACCCACATTTCCCCGCCGGTCAGTTTATTGACGAACCTGACCATATCAAGCCGTAGGCACTGCGCCGGTCAGCAGGTTAAACACGGTAGTATCTGCCCGGAAACCAATCTCGATCTCCGCACGGACAGCGACCATGTTCTGCTGCCACAGGTTGATGGTGGTGGCAGACGCGCCACTGCCCATCGTCACGGTGGCGTTGTCAGTGATGTCCACCTTGACGCCCTCGACGGTGCCGTACATAGCCTGCGTCCAGTCTCCGGCCACACCGACAACAGCAGGAGTACCGGGAGTGCCGGAGGTGCCGGCCTTATAGACGCCCTTGTTGAAGTAGGTCGGCACGCCCAGGATCATAGGGATGGCGCCCTCCGCCACGCTGTTGATGAACAGGGGCCGCTCATTACCGTCCACGGCGGAGAGCAGGATGCTCTTGGCCTGCGGCGCCAGGGCAAAGCCGTTCAGGATGCCCTCGTGATCGGAAATGTCAGCGTCAGCGGCCACCAGACCGGCATAGGTGTTGGTACCGTTGATGCTCTGAGCGGTGCAGGAAGCAAAGTTGTCGAAGTTCTGTCCCGGCTTGGTCACGGTGCCAATGACGGTGGCGTCAAAGCACTTGGACAGCGCGCCGGGAATCCGGGCAATCAGCGCGTCGTAGAGCGCACGCATATCACGGGTGAACTCCTGAGAGAAAGTCTCGATCACGGCAATCTTGTACGCCTGCATGACCTTCTGATTGACGGAAGGATTGGACACGGGCTTGACGCCAGTCTCAGCCACCCACTCAGCAGTGGGATCGCCGGTGATCATGGGGATGGTCAGGCCCCGGCCGGGCAGGGTAATCTGCCGTGCCAGCTGCATGATGGCACTGGCCTCCTGGGTCTTCTGGAGAATCTCCGAAGAAACCTCGGTAGGCAGCGCAATGGCGGTTCTGTTGATATCTGCCATATTTTTCACTCCTTATCATTTTGGGTTCAAGATAGACCCGGCCCAGTCCGCAAACTGGTCCCGGGTACTCTGTCTGGGCACCTTGGTCACCTCGCCCCCGTCCCGCACGGACGGATAGGAGGACGGACGGTGCCATTCCAGAGCCTCCTGGGCCTGTGCTTTACAGGTTTCCTCGGTTTCTCCGGTCAGGAGCGCCACCGGGACGCCTGTCTCTGTCGAGATAGACTCACGCATGATACGAAGCTGTTCGGCCTTTTTGATGCCGTTCAGTTCTGCCTCAAGATCAGAGGCCCGCTTGGTTGCCTTCTGCAGTGCTTCCTGATCCGGCAGTGACTTGTTCAGCTCCTCGATGGTTGCCTGGGCGTCGGCCAGCTGCTTCTTGACGTCGTCGGCCTTGCCCTTCTCACGGTTCACATCGTTTCCGTTCAGGTCCATAAGAGCCTTGATCTGCTCCTCGGTGGCATCGGGGAAAATCGCCGCAATGTCAGTTCTTTTCATAAGTCCATCTCCTCTCTCCGCTACGCTTTGGTCACGCGGGTCGCTTCCGCTACGGTCGGTAGTTTTACGACTTTCCGGTCAATTTGGTATGAAAAAAGCACGGTGCATCGCATCGTGCTGATCGTGCATCTTTGGTTCTAAGCATGCACGTTGTGGGTTGTGAATGTGGCCTAAGAACCAAACAGGCCGCTGTTTGGTTTTATTCGGGCATAACAATACCACCGTCCGCATGGAGGGTGGTTAGTTGACCGATAGTTGATTGTTCTCAGGTTACCATTTACTCTGCTCTTCCAGGAGCTCTTTCGCGTAGGTTGTTGGTGATCCGCAGTAGGAGCAATACAGGTCATCATCGGCGAAGGTTTTTCCTGCGCACAGCGCTGTTTTGTTCGCAGAACAGCGGTTCGGTTCCTTGACCAGTGCGATCCCGCACTTGGTACAATAGCTTTCCAGCTCGCTATACATCCGTTTGCAGGTTGGGCAAATCTTTTTCATGATTTCTTCACGCCTTCTTTCTTACTTTCCAGATACCGCAGCACCCGCTCCTTCTCCTCCTCGGTCAGGTCACGGGGCGGAGTGTACGGCTGGCCGCCTGGGTAAAAGCGTTTTGTATTGCACATGGTTATTCCTCCATAGAAATCAACTGAAATAATCAGGACTCGATCTCACCAATCATTGCTGAGCACATTTCGTCCAGCGTTTTAAAATCTGCCGGATAAAACAAATCTCCATCTTCCCACGTATCGGCATATTCGATTACAAGCGCATCTCGGAATCCTCCAAGATCCACGACACGAAAACTCACACCGTCAGCCTTTCGGAAAAAAGGCTGATCGATTATATTGACGCTCTCATAGACTGAAGCAAGGCGGGCATCAATCTCGGCTTTCACTTTCTTTATGTTGTTTTTCACTGCCATCGAGATTATACCTCCTTATCCCAATTCTGCCGTTACCAACTTTCCAATAGGCGCCATCATGGTGAGATCGCCCCTCAGGGTGGAACTGAAAGAGCCCGTCGCCTCCAAAATTGACCCTATATCCACCGCCTTCTTCAAACGGAATACCTTTGTAATTCCCTCTGCCAAGAGGTTTCACTTCATAATTAGCGGATACAAATTCGTGTCTCATGCTTTCAGGCGTGTAATGCCGCAATCCCTCATGATTCTCAATAATTGCATCAACTAAGCCGTCAGACTTCGCTTCATTGACCTGCGCCTTAATAGCTGCACTGATTTGCTTTGCCTGCCATTCGTCTGAAGGACGATCTGGAGGACTACCATTGCGGCCGCCGTCATTCCCACCGCCTCCAATTATACCATCGTCGCCGCCGCTCGACAAGCCGCCTACTTGCCCGCCCGTTGAAATAAGAGCCTCCGCAGCAGTAGTATTGGTCTCTTTCCTGGCCGCATACGCCGCCCGCTTCTGCGCCCGATATTTCTCCGGGTCAGCGGCATACTGGTCCCGCCGTATGGCGTTGATCTTCTCCTGTGGCGTGGCGCCTTCGGCGTTCTCGTACACCTCCAGATATGCGTCCGGATCGTAGCCCTCTACGCCGCCGCTCTCTCCGAATCGGATTGCGTAGGTACAGTCGCAATGGGGATGGATGTGCTCCGCATGACCATTCCGGAGCGCGTCCTTGCTCATGTATCGCCAGCCGTTGGAGGCAAGGGTCAGGCAGAAAGCGCAGGTGTCGCCATGGGGTACCCAGGCGAATTGCGCGCCGTCCCGAGCAGCGTTTTTCAGGGTGGTATCCGCCTCCGCCTGCTTCACCAGTCGGCCGACTGTGCCCGGCACGGTGGTCCTCTGATTCTTCAGGGTGCCCCTCACGGCCCGAGCCGTTTCCTGATAGGTTGCCGTAGGCGCGGGCTCGGCGGGCGGCACAGCGGCGTTCTGGGCGGCTGCCACGGCATCGTACATCTCGCAGGCGAGGGAGGCGGCCGCCTCCCCGTACCTGGTCGCCAATGATTGGGCGTAGGCAATCATAGCCTCGACATCTCCCAATCCATTCTTGACCATCCACGACTGCATCAGCGCTGCCGCCCGGTCATTGATGCCCGTCAGTTTACGGATGTACTTCAGCCAGTCACTCGACGATATCTTCATCGCCAAACTCCTCTGTCAGGACTGCCAACCCTCTTGCCCTGCTCTCCTGGGCCTTGATGCGCCGGATGTCCGCCTGGTCAAAGCCAATCATCTCCAGGAAGGTGTCCGTCTGAGCGAACTCTGTACGGGCAGAGGCGATTTTAATGGCGGCGTCCGCCGTCACAGCTACAGACGGCATGGCAGGGTTTTTGAAGTGGGCTACTACGTCCCGCTGTTCGTCAGTCAGCTTGTCCAGCGTGGTCTGGTTGGCGATGGCCACCGCCATCAGGGCGATGGTCCGCAGCGCATCACCGTTGCCGGCGTTGAGCTGCTCCGCCATCCGGACAAGAGTCTGACTCTGGGCAAGGATCGCGTCCGAGCTGGACGGGTTGGCGTCATTGACCACACCGGTGTCTGTGACGGAGAGTCCGGTTGCGGCGCTGAATTGCGTCGCCAGGATGCGGATCATCTCCACGTGGGGGCTGAGACTGCCCTGCTGGAGCTGTCCGAAGGTGGGCTTTTCGCCGGTTTCCGGGTTGCTCGTCGATGCGATAATACTGCCCACATACTGCCGGAATTTCTGGTTGACCACGGCGTCAAACTGCTCGTCTGTCACGCCCAGCAGGTACTTCTGCGGGGTCGTTGAAAACTCCAGACCGATAGTGGCGTTGGCGATGGTCCTCACATAGCCGTCGATCAACCGCCGGATCGGCTCCTTGATGCGAGAGCGGCCGAAGGGCTTTGAGCTGGTGGCATTCCAGATCAGCGGCTCCATCAGGGGCCGCCCCATCTTGTGGTTCATTCGATTTACGGTCCATCGGTAACCTACCCGTCGCAGGACAACGACAGCGTCGTCCGTGTACAGGTTGATCTCGGAGGGCATCCATTTGCTCTCCTGGGACTCATCCGCAACCGTGTCGACAATCGCGAAGCCGCAGTCAATCCGGCCCTTCTCCCCGGACCAGCGTGCAGCCGCCGTGTTAGGTGAGTGGAATCGTATTTTACAGCCCGCATCCTCGTCATAAGATAGAGTGGCGAAGGTGCAGCCGTACTTCAGCTCGTCCCGGCAGGCCTTCTGATACTCGGAGAGCAGGCGATTTTTCTCAACGATGCTGTCCAGCTCCGCCACGGTCTCGCCATTGACGCCGACAAATCCGTCAAACATGGAGCGGGCCGCAAGTACGTCCACCGTCTTCGCACCCCAGCTGCATCCGATCTCCAGCCGGGACAGACCTTCCGGCAGTGCAATGCCAAGATTGACCTTGTTCAGTCGGATAGCACCCTCGTAGTATTCTTCCTTCGTCGCGTTTTTCGACTGGTGCGATGTATAGATATCTCTCAGGTCCGCAAGCATATCTTGCTCCTGGGCGGTGAGGCCCGGAACTTCGCTTGGGATAACAAGTATCATCATCCGATCAACATCCTCCTTGTGGGGTCTCTCTTGCTTGTCTTGGCTCCCCACAGAGCCAGTGCAGCCGCCTCGATCGGCGTCGAGTTGTCGCCGCCGAAGCCCCAGCCGCCCCCGAGGGGCCGCTTGGTTGCGGACAGCGCACTCTCCCGCAGGGACTCCTGCTCGTAATACCACGTCACAGTCTGCTCGCCCAGGGCGTTGGTCAAAGTGCCGACGCTGGCCAGTATATCCTTCACACGGGGCCGAATTACAGAGCCCTTTGCCCTCCAGGTGCCGGATATTTTGTCCACCAGCACGTCGACGCCGTTCCGGCCATCAATCACAATGCAGGACGCCTCTTTGTATCGAGCGTTCAGCCAATCGGCAAGCCATTGAACGCCCAGACCGGTGGGTTTCCGCTCGATCAAGGAGATGCGGGCGGGTCCTTCCTTCGGGATTACGGCGCCGCACAGGCTCACCTCGGAGCCGTCAATGCTAAACTTGACACCGTACGCCGTCTTTCCCTCCGGCTTCAGCTCTTGCGATTTGCAGGCCTCCCACAGCTCCGACGGAATAGCATGGTCAATACCGGTCTCCACCGGCGTCCACCAGCCCAGGCGCTCCCGCGCGAAGGTGTCCGGCGCCATCTGCTCCACCTCGCTCTCGATGGTGGACAGCAAGATGCGTCGTCCGAGGGCAGGATTGGTCTCCGCCCATCTGGACTGATCTGTCACGTCCCCGATCTCCTCCACGGAGAACTCAAACCACGCCGTCGTCCTGGTCTCGCCGTTCATGGCCTTCTCCCGGATGCCCCGGAAGACCGTTCCTGGCGTCTCCGGACCCGGCGGTGTGCCGACGTATATCACCTGCGGATTCAGGCTGGCAGATATGGCTGGGATAAATGACGCCTGGGCATTATCGTCCAGCTCCTGGGCTTCGTCAAATATGAGCAGATCCCCGTGCTGGCCCCGTCCGCCGTTTCTGGTGCGTGCCAGGAACTTGATGCGGGCACCGTTTTGCAGGACGATCTGCTCACGGCCGAGGGCCGTCTTGATGTCTTTCACATATCTCTTCAGCTTCGGAGCCTCGAACAATGCCGCCAGCTCCTCAAAGGTCTCAGTTGCCGTCTTCTGGAGGTGTGCTGTATAGATCACCTGCTCGTTGTAAAGCAGCATCCCTGATCCGGCTCGGACATTGAGCAACGCAGTCTTTCCGTTCTGCCGCGGAACGCTCCCGCCACAGTTGCTGCACGCCCATTTCTGAGCTGGCGTCATAGCCATCCAGTCAGCCAGGGTCTCACTCTGCCACGGGTCCAGCCTGATGCCGCCGGCTCGGATGATTCGCTCCGCATCCGGTCCGTCTGTGGTGGTGTATGGAGGTGTAATCCTAGCGGACGGCTCCTGGCTTCCCAGCAGCGTCACGCGCTGCGAGGATGTCGCCGATCTCATCGTCACTCACCGCCATTCCTTCGATCTCCTCGATCTCCTTTGTCGTCTCACGGTACTGCTTAGCAAGCTGGGCAACATTGTCCCTTTCGCCTGGGCTGTCTATCTTCCGTGCCAGGATTGCGGCAAGCGCCTTCAGCTGTTCCAGACGGGTCCCGCGCTTGGTGGCAGCGGTCAACTTTCGATAGTTCATAACTTCGGCTCCCATATATTCCATTTGTGTGTAAATCGGCGCTGCACGTTGTTTGGATGCGCCACGGGGCGGGGCGGGGGTACTCCCCCACCCTGCCGTCACCAGTCACCATCTCGTTCGCTCTCGTTGAAACTCTGCAAGCTCCGAAAAATTGCGCACTCGCTTGTCGTCCGCGCGCCCTTCGCCGCGTTGCAGCAGAAATGCGCAGCCTGCAAATTGTTCCAATCCTGCGCAGCCGCTTTTGGAGAAGCATAACCAAACTCTCGCCAGCGACTAACAGGACGAATCTCGTCAATGACGAACGATAGCGGATGCTGCGCATTGCTCGGCTCATCGTAGTGAATTGGACCGAGCTGTCCGCCGCAGATTCCGCACGGCGCATCCATCGCTTTGAATCTCGCTCGATGCTTCCGCCGAAGGTTTCCATTGGAATATCTTGGGTTCTTTCTGCTTTTCCTCATACAAACCAAATTATCTTTTATCGACCAGTAGTCCACCGGTTTGAGGGTCTGCTCTTCCACGTGCTCTTCCGTTGATTAACCTGCTCACCTTCGCCGGCTTGATAGATCACACTTCCACACGCCCCTCTGGTCAATACCCTGGGTGCAACTGCAAGCCCCTGGGTCTATTGCATGGGGGGCCGGCCATTCGAGTGGGGGCCCGTATAATGGAGATCCCCCGGTCCAACAGTCTCCCCGGTATTCTAAGCTGCCCCCGGTATTTCTGGACACCCCCGGGTATTAAAGACGACCCCACCATGGTACGCCCTCAGGCGTGGCAGGGTCTGTATCATCGAATAAGTACCCCGGCCGCCAGCTCTCCCCATGATCGGCGGGGCGCTTGACGACCGGAGCTGCGCACCTCAGCCGTCCGGAACGCACAGGCTTCGCGACGCCTGTGGGATTGGTACGTCTTCCGGTATTTATCGCCCAACGCTATGCGTCGGCAAACGGGACCGGCCGGCCCGCTTTTGGTGCCGGAGTTCCGTCCGGTCGCGGCCCCGTCTTTCCGGGATGTCACTTCACCAACTGAGCTTGCCGGAGGGCAGGTACTCCCCGCCGTCGTCTAGCGCTCTCTCCGGCATGAGGGCAACCGGAATTGCACCGGAGCACCCGGATGGGCGTGCCCCTTTTACGCCTGGGGCATATATAACGGAAGGAGGCACAAATGAAACAGGCTTTCACTTTGGCCACCTACACCATAGCACAGCTTAATCATGGCATTCAATGGTAGTCCTTATTGCCTGAAGCGCCCAGCCATGTAACCGATAGACATACCGCAAATCACTGTATCGCATGATTTCCTTGATCTGCTCCCACGTCTTGTGATTGACATACCTTTCCGTCAACAGCGTCCGATACCGACTATCCTCCACCTGGGCAATGGCGTCCATGATCTCCTGCTTCACAGCCACCAGCTGGTCTATGCGCCGGTCAATTTTCTCGTCCAGCTCCGCCAGTCGGTCGTATCGGTGCGGGTCCCTGGTCCCGTTCACAGGCTCCCCTGAATAGCTGGCCGTGACCGACATCAGCCATGCCCGGGTCTCCTCTTTGGTCCGAAGCAGAGAGTTGATCTCCCGGTCCAGCTGCCAGCCACGTTTGAGCCATGCTTTCGCGGTCATCCTGGTCGCCTCTTTTCGTCCTTCAGTTTCTTCCGCCAGTCCTTCTCGTACAGATATTGGATTTCGCTGCCGGTCGCCCTCTCCGCCGCCTGACGCATTTTTTCATAGGCATATTCCTCACCGTTCTCTCGGATCCACGCCTGAAGTTGCTCCGTGTTTGCCTGAAAGGCCGCGAAAAACTTCTCCATCCGTTTGGGCCCAAAGCCATATGCGTCAGCGATACTCACCACCATCAACCACATAGCACGCTGGGTGGCGGTATCTGCCTGGGCTTGTACGGTAGCATCACGGACAAATCGATTGATTTTATTATCAAGATTCATCCTGGCGGCGACTTCAGCCCTAGCTGCTCCATACCTGTGTATCAGCCGGCGTCTCTCTTCTCGGTTCATGCTTTCACCTCCGACTTCTTGCCTCTCTGATTTTTGCTTTCAAGGCATCCATCAACGCCTCCTGGGTATCGCCTTTGGACTGTAATGCCGCCACCACTGCCTCATCCATGCCCCCCTGAACCACCAGCAGATGGGCAACGACAGGCTTCTCCTGGCCCTGTCGGTATAGTCTGGCATTGGCCTGCTGATACAGCTCCAGTGCCCAGTTGGGATATCCGAACCAGATCTCATGCCTGCCGCCGTGCTGCAGGTTCAAGCCGTAAGCGCATGAGGCCGGGTGGGCCAGCAGGATGTCGATTTCGCCGTTGTTCCAGTCTGTCTCATCCTGGGCGCCGGTGTACACCCGCACTCGGAGACCGGAATCCGACAGCGCTTCCAACAAGCGGTCTCGCTCATGCTGGAACCAGTAGAACACCAGGGCATGTTCTCCATGCAGTTGCTCTATGACTTCCAGGAATGCTTCCACCTTGCACCGGTGAATAATGGCTGGAACATGGTTCTCATCGTACATTGCTCCACTGCACAACTGCAGCAGTTTCCCGTTCAGTACAGCTGCAGACTGGGCCGTGATGGTCTGCTCGTCCACTTGCAGCAGCATATCCCGCTCCATCTTCTTGTAGGCCTTCCGCGCCCTTGCGTCCAGCTCCACCGGCACAATGTCCTCGATGTACTCAGGCAGCTCCAGATAGTCTTCTGCCTTCATGCTCACGCAGATATCAGCGATGGCCACTTTAATCTGGGCCTCAGCGGTCCTGGTCGGCGTATACGTCCGGTACATCTGCCCGGGTCTGGCGTAGTCCTGTGTGAAGAATGCTTCCCTGTAGCTGGACAAGGTCTTTCCCAATCGCTGGCCTCCATCAAGCAGGTAGATCTGCGCCCACAGATCCTCCAGGCCATTGGGGGCGGGGGTACCGGTCAGCTCCACCAGACGCCTGATCAGCGGCAGCACCAGCTTCAGCGCCCGGAATCGTTTGCTGCGGGAATTCTTGAAGCTGGAGGACTCGTCCAGCACCACCATGTCGAAAGGCCAGTCCTGGCGGTAGTAGTCAACCAGCCACGGGACATTTTCCCGGTTGATGACCCAGACGTCTCCTTTGGTGCCCAGCGCACGGATCCGTTTTTGCGCTGACCCCAGCACAGGGACAATCTTCATGTGCTGGAGGTGGTCCCACTTCTCGGCCTCTTTGCTCCAGGTAGCCTCTGCCACTTTCTTCGGGGCAATCACCAAGCAGCGTGTTACTTCCCACCGGTTGTAGATCAGCTCGTTAACGGCCGTCAGCGTGATCACTGTCTTGCCTAACCGAGGCCCATATCCAGAAACAGGCCAACGTACGGATCACTGACGATCCTGTCAGCGGCGTATCGCTGGTACCCATGCGGTACGAACTTCATTCGGCGCCACCTCCTTTCGCTTCGTTGAAAATCGAGGCAACTGTTTTCATGATTTCCTCCCGTCCATAAAGCACAACAACCTTGCAGCCCATTCCACGAAGCTTCTCTAACTGGTACTCCTGCATCCGGCTCAGTCTTCCGATCTCCGTTTTCAGTTCCACGAACCAAACCTGTCCTCCCGGGGCAACAGCAATTCTGTCTGGTACTCCGACATTTCCGGGGCTAACGAACTTGTATGTAATTCCGCCCCTTGCCCGTACTTCTCGGACGAACAGCTTCTCCAATGCTTTTTCTGTCATACCGGCAGCTCCATCCGGAAGCTCCGTCCGGTACAGTAGTCGACTGCTTCCTGAACCGTTGCGAAGTAGGACCCGTTGCCCCGGTAATGAACACACCAGGGCGCAGGATCATCGATGTCCCGACTCTGCATCAACAGTACCGCATACTTCTTTTCATTCGGCTGCGGCCAAATGGCCACAACGGAAAACCGTTTCAGATTCAGTCCTTTATGCAGGTATTTTTCAAACATGTGTCCTCCTTTTCCCGTAGGTGGGTGAGCAGCATTTTATAACTTTTATATATTAAGCGTTTATAGAGTACACACACTCTATATTCTCTTTATCCTCTTTTATTTCCGTATATTAAAAAGTAATCCACCTAATACACCCTTTTCCTTGAAGGTATTACGCCACAACGCTTTCCCCGGGGTGGGTTTTCCTCTTTCGCAATCCACCCCTAATCCACCCTCCAACCAGAAGCTTGGGGGTGGATTGCTTGAAGGCTCAGTGCTATTTGCGTCTTTAGACTCTTAAATCACGTATTTTAAGACGAAAATTTCTCTTAAACCAGCATTATGTAAATCCAAAAACCTTATAGCGCTCTTAGCGCTGCAGCGCATTGCGTAGTTTTCATGGGTAGTTTGTATACCGTTCTTCCGTGCAGTATTCGAGATGAAACCCGTGGGTCCTCTCTGCTGATCTTCACCAGCACTTTCCCCATTCTCCTTGCCGGCGGAAATCCTGGCAGTCTCTTGGACACTTCAGCCGCCGAGAATTCTCCCCATTCTGCTGTCGGAAGACTCCAGTCAAACAACTCCTTTAATTCGAGCTCATAGTCCAGTGCTTTCATGTGGCATTGATTTCGGCTCTCCAACTGCTTTCGTTCTTCACCCGTCAACCGGAACCCCTGCGGGTTCGCACGATACAGTTCAAATACCTGTGCCCATAGCTGTACCCGCCATTCATCTGTCAGGCTGAACAGTCTGCCCGTGTCAACTTTGGTACGCAGTTCAATCGTCCAGAATCGCCGGTTGCCTGTCATATCGGCCAGATAATCCCCGGGATTGACGGTTCCACAGAATGATGTTCTTCGTGGTCGTCGTACTGCTTTCCGTGCATAGGGCGTCCGGTATTCATCGAGATCCTGGGTGATAAATGCTTTCAGACCGGCACTGTCTCTGTTCGTAGTACGATCTAACTCGCCCAGCTCACAGATCCAGCAGTTAAGTGCCTGGATATAGGTGTCTTTCTCACGCATATCCAGCCGTGCGCCCTCTTTGAACATTCTGGGCAGAGGGACCAGCTCACGGAGTATACTCGTTTTTCCAACACCCTGCTCACCCTGCGGTACCAGAACACCCTCGGCTCCTTGTGGGCGCACTTCATCATTTAGCGCCATAGCAACGCATTGAATGAGCCATTTTCGGGTCAGCAACTGGGAGAATGCGTCATGAACACGCCAAATATCGAATAGCTCCATCAGACGATCCGTTCCATCCCACTCATTTGACAGCAACATATCCTTGACTGGATTATACCGGCCTTCCTCCGCAATCATATCCAGACTGTCGCATACCGTTCCTTTCGCCAGACCTTTTATTCCGGCCAGTCGGAGGTGGTCCATCAGATATGTTGGAAGAAGGTTTTCGGCATTGGACAACGACCATTCGGCCGGGTACCCTTCCATTTCCACGTGCCATGTAATTTCATTTAGCCTGATACGGATCCCCAATAAAACCAATAACCGCCGGATTACGGCGGTAGTGAGAATCACCCCTTTCAGGCTGCCCAAATACCCTGCCAGCTCAGCAACGTTAGAACGGTCATCCGTTGCCTGAAATGCGGAGATAATCTGGTCCCCCCGCTCTTTTGCCAGCAGCGTCGCCACAGTCTCATCAGCCATTGCCCGCTCCTGCATGGCCTTGTAACTGGGCAGGCGTACCACCGGCGTCCCCGGTGCCGCCTCGTCATCCAGGTCGCCATAGCAATGCAGACGGACCAGGTCAAAGGAGTTTACCAGCTTACCGCTGCACGGATCTGTAGCGTGATGGGAGTACAGAAATCGGCCCTGGTCGTACAACACCGCGCCGCCGGTAGTGGATCCCTGGCAGAAGGTAAACCGATCCTGCGTGTTATCTACCGGGGCGTAGATGCCCGGCAGAAACTTCTCCATTGCGCCCCGGACGTCATAGGAGCGGCAGAACGCCCCTACAACACCGGTTTTCTGCAGCGGGTCTCCCTGTTTCGCCGCCATCCGTGCGGGGCTCACAGCGCCCGGAATCGCCGGCCAGGACGTATAGTCCTTCCAGTCAGTATAGGTCTTCAGCAGCCCGTCAACGTCCAGCATGGGCTTGTCCGCAGTGAAAAAGATGTATTCCCCATCCTTGCACACGCTGGGATAGTACATCATCCGGACAGCCTCGAAGGTCGTCGGGTCCGCCAGATCCATGCCGATGTATTCCGCCATACGTCTGGCACAGGGCTCGTATTCGTCTGCCGTGGCTGTACGATCCAGCGGCAGCAAAACCCGGAGCCGAGGGGCGCTTGGCATGTGCTTCCGGGTAGAGTAAACACAGTAACCACACCCCAGCGCCTCAACCCGGCGCACGACATCCTCCGTACCTCTGGCCGGGATATTGTCCAGATCGAGTGTAATCAGGTCACGACCCGTCACAGCGTTCGCTTTCCTGCGCAGACCGGACAGAGTACCTGCCACAAAACCGCCCACGTCCTTCAGGTCATCCTGCTGGCCCTTTGTCAGAGCAAGGTATTCCGCCATAGTCTCCTTGCTCCGGGCAGGTGTCTTCAGTTTGGCGTAAAATTCCTCCAGCGTCAGTGTCTGCGGCCGCCAGTTGACCGATTTACGGCTTTCGCCAACCGTGATCGTGATTGTGCGATTATGCGTCACAGATTATCCCCCCCCGCCCCGCCTTCTCAGGCAAAGCTGTATTATGCTTCATGAGCTCAGTCCTTCTTGAAAAATGGGTTGACCCAACCGTCCGCTTTCAACGGCAAATCAGGCGCCCACGCCGGTGGGATGGACATAATCCGCACCACGTCCTCCAGATCAGCCTGTTCGGTCGGTGCTTCTATTACCACCTCATCATGAACGTGGAACACCAACCGATACCCCGCCGCCTCCAGCCGTTCTATTGCCTCTGCCAGACAGTCTCGGGCCACGGCCTGCGTGATATTCTCCGCCAGCTTCCCGCCGTAGGTCTCAATTTCCTCCCACTTTCGAGTGGTCTGGTTCACGCCCCAGTAGCAGACAGAGGGATTGCCAAACCGATTGACACCTATGTGAGGGTGAGGATAGAAAAGCTTTCGACCGCTGGGCAATCGAACGGTCATGAACTCCAGCCCGCTGGAGTGGTCGTATTCTCTTGCCAGTTCTAATCGTCCATTTTGAATCGGAATACACGCGCCACGCTGTACAACTTCCATCGCAGCGGCGTTCAACGTGGACCAGAAATTCACGATATGCGGATTATTCTGTCTCCACATGTCCCGCAGCTCCAAAAGCTCCTCCTCGGGAGTATCCTTACTCAGTCCTCCGGCTGTGATCAGCGCCGACGGACCCCCGGCATATCCAAGCGCCAGCGTCGCAGCCTTGCCACGCTGCCGTAGGGCGTACTCCGGATTGCCTTTTATAATTCTATCGATGGGTACTCCGTACAGTTGGGACGCCGTAGCTTCATAGATTTTTCCGTGGGTGCGGAACACGTCCAGCACCCATTCCTCTCCGGCCAGCCAGGCCACCACTCGGGCCTCGATGGCGGAGAAGTCCGCATCCACCAGGGTCCCGCCCGGGCAAGCGACAAAGGCGGTCCGAATCAGCTGAGACAGGGTATCTGCGGTGCTTCCAAATACCAGTTTCAGACCTGCGTCGTTCTGGCTATGTACCAGCTCACGGGCAAGCGGCAGCAGCTCCTCCTCGATATGAGTCCTCGGCAGGTTCTGAGGCTGCACAATTCGCCCAGCCCATCGTCCGGTACGATTTGCCCCATAGAACTGGAGCAGACCACGCACTCTGCTATCGGCGCAGACCGCAGTCTCCAGAGCGTTGTATTTCTTCGTGCTGGTCTTTCCCAGCTCCTGACGAATCTCCAGCGCCCGGCGCACCTTCGAGGGCAGCTCTCCACCAAGAAGCTCCGCAACCGTCCCCTTCTGCAGATTTTCCACCGGAATCTCCTGTGCGTTCAGCCAGCGGAGCAGCTGTGCCGGGCTATTAGGGTTCGACAGGCCGGTTATTGTACTGGCTTCCATGATGTGCTTTTCCTTTTCCCTGTCCGCAATCTGTAGGGCGCCCTCCACCAGTTTCATGTCTACAGCGACTCCACGGGCATTGATCTGCATATCAGTTACCCACTGTTCCTGCACAGAGTCCGGTACCGGGAAGGCCGACAGCCTCCGTTCGATTTCCATCTCTGTCACCACGTCCTGGCCGTTATAGGCCTTGAACCATTCCCATTTTTCAGGGTCGTGCTGTGGTAGGTTCCGGGTTCTCCCGCCGTTGGTTTTTGTTGGTTTACAGGGGACGCAGAAATACCGAATTAACGCCTTGCCGGCGGACAGCTTCTGCTTATTCTCTGACAGGCCCAGTGCCCGCCCAGCCGCCTCCAGGCTCCCCGGATAACCACAGTACATGCTGTGAAGCATAGTGCATCTCCACTGTTCCACGGGCAGCAGCAGGCTCAGATGCCGGCTCAGGCAATACCATTCAAATGCCGCATTATAAGCGTGTTTGAGATAGCCCGGATCGCTCAGGGCCGATACCAACCATTCCGGCAAGCTCGCCCCGGCAGTCAGGTCCAGTACCTGTACCGGACCGTCATCGAGCGAATAGGCGAACAGCAGGACGCAAAAGGCGGGGCTTTGCGCATAACGGTATAGCCCCGCCTTTGTCAGGTCAATGTCGCTGTAAGTCTCTATGTCGATGGAGAGATGATGTACAGCTTTCATCAGTTACTGCTGGACCGGAAGTCCGGTGATGGGATCCACCGCAGGAGTGGTAACGGCAGGAGCCGGGACCGCCTGAAACGCGTCCTCCGCGGTAATCCGGTTTGTCAAGGGCTCTCCTTCCCGAACCTTCTGAACGCCGTTCAGACCGATGCCGATGCCCTTCTTGCCGTTGCTCGCATACGGGAAGAAACTGACGTTGACATTGCCCCACATACCGGAGTACACCTGCGTGGGGTCGATGATGTGCTGGACATTGGCGTCCACCACAAAGGGCTTGACCTTACTGGACGCGGTGAACACCCAGTGGCCTTTGCACTCCGCGCCGTAAGGCATACCGTCAGAGGGTCGGGCACCGTCGCCATCGTGAACGCTGATTGCCACAATAGGCGGGCGTTGTCCGTTCCACTTCTTGTTGGTGCCGATCTGCGTCGCCTCCTCGATGGCGGCGTCGATTGCGGCCTTCGCCTCGATGTTGCTCTTGGGAACCAGCACAGTAGTGCTGTACTTGGGGTCCTGCCCGGGCCTGCTGTCCGGCTGGAACAGTTTGCAGTAGGAGAATCGCACGTTGTTAATCGTAATCGTAGTTGCCATAGTATTTCGTCCTTTCTGTTAAGTAGTAGTCGAGCAGTTTTTCCGCTCTCTGTAAGTCTCTGTTTGCGCTCTTCAGCTCCCTTTGAAGCGCGCGGACCTTTTTGTCCACAACCAAACCGGGATGCCAGTAGTCGTCCAAATCCTTTTGGGCGTCGGCTACGATTCCTTTTGCGGCAGCAACGTCTTCCTGGAGCCATTTATGAATTGTTTCAATAGCGGCATCGTTGTCGTTTTCCCATCCGGCTTTCAGCATGATCTTCATAATCTTCTTTAGCCGGCCCACAGTTAACGCATTCAAAGCGTCCCGGTGCAGGTTAAGATGATAGTCTCCGCTGGTGATCGAAACGACATCACCCATCCTTGCCACCCCCAAACGCAATCCTGGCGGGGTCGTAATGCGGTCTTTTGTCGTTCTCCGGAACGAGCGTCGGCTTGCCTGGTCTTTTCGCGACCAGACCGTCAGCCGCCTTTGTAAAGTCTTTCTTTCCGAGCGCCTTCTCCAGCGCCGGAGGCGTAACCGCTTTCCGCTCCCAGAGCAGCGCTTCCGGAACACCTCTCTCCTGAAGCTTCACAAAGGCGGCATCCACGTCTGTCCACGCTCGAGAGGTACGGCCTTCCACCGCTTTGTAGCCGGGGATGCTGCGACCGTCCAGAATCGTCTTCAGGGCGTAATCCTTCAGGTCGGATACCCATGAGACCAGCCCCTCGGCCTGGGGAAGAATCTGCCCAATCTGTGTATCTGTCAGCGTGTCCTCTTCCGACTGAATCTGATAGGCTGACAAGCTCAGGAAATAGTTAGCCCGTGCCTTGCACGCAGGCGCTGCCTTACAGAACCTGCAGCGGCTTTCACTGGGAGCAAAATCTCCCTGCCCTTTATCAGCCAGCCAGGCGCGGGGCCGGACGAAGTGGTTTCCCCACTCCTCCAGTTCCATTCTGGACAGTTCCCATTCCTTCACGCCTCCGGCATTCGGCTGCACGATAGCCAGATGCACAGTGGTAATACTGGAACCGTAGATATCCCCAAAGGTCCGCAGCGCGCCCAAACCATAAAGCATCATCTGAGGATTCCACTCCGCTGCCACCGGAACGCCCGCGCCGTTTTTATAGTCAACCACGTATAGCACCGGTGGCGCAAAGATCAGGCAGTCCGCCCGGCCATATCCGCCGGGAGCGTACTCGCCATAGTCTACACGGGTCTCCAGGGCCACGAAGGGCGCTGTGTCTCCGCTGCTGATCACTAAGGATTTCATATAATCCAGATAATCTTCAGTCGCTTTCTCCATCCCCGGATCGTAATACGGATCCGCTTTCAGCTGCTTCATTCTGCTGTTATAGGTTCGAGTGGACATGGGATCCAGGAAGTACTTTCGGGCTTTCAATTCAGCAATGGCATGCGCCAATGTGCCAGCCTCGGCGTACTTGCTGGTGGTCTCCTTGTACTGCTCCTGCAGTCGTGCAGACCGGGTACAGTACAGCCAGGCGTGGCTACTGGACGGAGATAACAGTGCATGAGCACCCGGCATCAGATATTCGCCCCCAATCCTCTCAGCGCTGTGGCAAAGGCGCCGATGTGCTCTTCCGGCAGATCCGCGACACTGGGAACGCCATACTGTGCAAGCAGAGCCTGCAGCGGTTCTTTCTTGCCCGGATCAGCCTGAAGCAAAGCTGCTCCCGCACTGGCAACCTGCCCCTTTGTGAACGACGGCGCCCGAGACAGCGGCACTTCGGGGGCGGGCACAGCTGCCGGAGCAGGCTGAACAGGATCAGCACACACCGGTGCCGCAACAGGCGCGGATGTTGCAGGTTTCGCCGCAGGAGCATCCTTCGGAGGAATGGGTGCGTTGGCTACCTCTTCCTCCCGCTTCGTCTTCAGCACGGCGCAGAGATCCCGAAGGGCCTGCTCCATCCGTGCGGTGAGATCAATCATCACTTTGACTTCCATTGTCTAGTCTCCTTTCGGGTTATTGTAGCTGTTCAGAAATGTACCAGCTAGATAAACACCTTTGTCATCCGCCCGCGCCAATTGAAAGAGCACGTAAAACAGATCATCGGCTCGTTTTTCGCCTTTCCGCAGGGCGTTAAGGTGATTACGAATAATATCCAGCGTCCAGAACTCACACTGTTCAGACAGCTCAGAGATAGCTTCCTCAATTTCCGCCTGCTGTGCTTCGGCCGTAGGGCAGTGCTGTCCAAGGTACATTTCCAGAAAATTGGCGTAAGTCGTTGCCTTTGTTTCACTTGTTCTCATACCTTGACCTCCGCTCCGGTCCGCTGCAGGATATGCCGGGACAGGTCGCCCGGTCTGCCGGCCACATCCAGAACCGCGCCGATTACACGGGCTGCGTACAAAAATGCCTGACAGGTATAAGCGTTGACCAGGTCGAACACACAGGCGGTCAGGTTGTCCTCCTCGTCTGCTGTCATACCCTGAACCTCTTCGATTGCATTATGATAGGCGGCGTCTGCGGCACGAATCCAGGGATCCGTGGTCTGGATGGTGATCCACTCGTCCGACTGGTCAATCGCACCCAGAATGCCGTCCACGATGGCGACATTATGATCTTTTCCCATTGAAAAACCTCCTTTGTCTGTTATAATGGAGGTGGTCTCGTTGCGGAGTACCACCACCTTGCCGTCACTGGAGATTAGGCCCTCCGGTGGCGGCTTTCTTATTCCTCGTCGGAATTCCACTCACACCAATCAGGCTTCTCCCGGATTTTCCGGAAGGCCTCGTACGCCAGCCGCAGGAACAGCAGACCAGTCACCATGAGCACAGTCCCGGCGATCCTGCTGTCCGTCGCCAGCAGCCACATGCCGATACCGCTGGATGCCAGGGACATGATCGTGCTCAGCCCTCCGACCGTGGTGAGATGGAAGTTTCTCTCTTCGTGCATGTTTACCAGCCCTTTCTTCTTCCGTAGCATCTCTGATCGTAGTTCCATGCGGCTTCCATTATTGTTCCGCAGTCGATGCACGCAGCCTGTACGGCAGCATCTGTGGAGTTCGTTCTATAAGTCCAGTACGTTCCGCAGGATGGGCAGCGCATATAGACAGTTGTTTTGTTCTTTAGCTGGGTAGTCTCACCGCACTTGCTACAGACATACTCTGTGATCGGGGTATGAGTATTAAACGCTCGAAGGTCTTTACACTTCTCGCACTCTGCCAGAATAAACCCGCTCCAGGTTTCCGGGTTGCTCTCGGGGCGATCAATCGGCTTCTCGTCGATCTCCGGTTCTTCTACCTGCCGATGATCAGGTTCCTCATCGGAGGTTGGCTCCTCCCGGCTCATTACCATGTCCAGCGCATAGCCCAGCAGGCTGATCTCCTGCTCCCTGCTCAAATTCATTTCCAGAGCGCAAAGACTTGTTTTTAGCTTTGTCATAGGTCCTCCTCAAATGTTCCTGCACACGTCACGGATCACAGCCAGGTAGCTGTCCATCGTCACGTTGATGGTCTTCGTGTAGCCGTTGTTAAACTCCACTGTCACCATCTCAATCTGATTCTTCCGGTCGTTGTGGTACTCGCAGCCGACCACGCCCTCTCTGGTCTGCGCCAGCAGAGCGCCCAGGTTCCGGACGAACAGCCCCTTGTCCACATCGTGCAGGCATGGGTCGGTTGCCAGCGCCGGGTCGCTCTCGTTCGCCATGTACATCTCGATGGAGCCGCTATCATCGACCCTGAAATCTCTCAACTTGGAAATCATTCCTGTCCTCCTCTCACACACTCACCAGTCTATACTCCCAGCCGGACTCCGCCTCGCTGACGAGGCGATCCAGGAGCCGCTCGGCCATCTCTCTGTCGGTGTAAGTCGACAGCTGGACCCATTCCGGAGATGCCGGCGTCTTTACTTGCAGAGCGTACATTCCTTTCCCTCCTTCGCTGATGGAAATCGCACACCGGGCAGACGCACCATTTTAGCGGACGGCCACGTCTTGCGGGACCTCCGTGGTGCTTGCACAGTCTCAGCCGCAGGATCATGCGCTGACCTTCTTCCGCCACTTGGCGGCCATGTACCGCTCTTTCTTACGCTCCTGCTCCCGCAGGTCAGTGGGCTTCAGCAGCAGACCGCTGCACATAGCGCACACATACTTCTTTCCGCTGGAGCCGCTGTCCATCTCGATGCGGCCACACTTGGAGCAGATTCTCTGTTTCATGTGGTCACCTCCTCCGGCCACTTGGCCCGGGCACGTCGCAGGACCCTGTTCTGCTTTGCCGTCGCCACGCATACTGGGCAGATGTACCGCTTGCCACGCCGGGTCATCCGGTCGTTGCTGTACACGCCCTTGCAGCAGGCGCAGACGCGCCGGGATGCTCGCTTTTCGTTCATGCGTCCTCCTTTTGTGCGATGTAGTCCACCAGCTCCTCCTCGGTCGGCACCGGCAGGCCGTGGCCTTCCATGTACAGCTCCAGGCAGTAGATCGCTTCTTCCGCTTTCACACGGTCCCGGATGGCCTGATGGCCCATCCACGCCAGCGCCGCAACGCAGGCCAGCTGGCCGATGGTCAGGCAGATCAGCAGGGTGTTCATTGACGGATCACTCCTTTCTCAGCTTCCCGGAATCATTACCCGCTCGATCTTACGGGCCAGGTCAATGACCAGATACTTCTTTTGCCGTCCCTGCTGGGATGGAATCGCATCCACGTCCCTCAGAAAGTCGTAGGTTGCCCGGGGCTTGTACCCCATGTACTCACCCACCTGCTTCTTGGTCAGGGCGTTTGCCCCGAAGGTGCGCCGAAGATCGGCCGCGATCTCTGTTCTGGTTGCCATGGTGGTCACCTCACTTTCTCACCCCGGCGCATGGCCGGGAGCTTGCTGGAAAGAATCAGACTATAAAGGCCGGACTCGTTAATCAGTACGGGATTCTGCTCCCTGCCGATGGTGTCACGAATCGTTACCCCATCGGTCTTGTCCTCTTCATCCACATGATCAGCAATAGCCTTACGGCTGTTGCTGTACCCCAGCATCTCTGCTACGTCCTTTCCGACGAACCACGGCTCGCCGTCAATCTGCATGGCACGGGCTTTCCCAAAAGCGGGATTTTCAAAAATCATCAGTTCATTCATGCTGCTTTTCCTCCTTGTCACCAATTACGGTTAAACCGTAATTCTCTGGTAAAAAAATAAGGTCATTGTAAGATACTCCGTAAAGCTTCTCCATCTTCTGTATAGTTGGCACATTCGGGAAGGAAATTCCACGTTCATATTTTCCCAGAGTATCAACAGAAATTCCGAGTTCTCTTGCAGCCTCCTTCTGGTTCAAATTCTTATTTATTCTTGCTGCCTTCAATGTAATGCTCACTGAAAATCACCTCCTCGTCAGCTTGCAGCAAGATTAGTATATTACGGTTAAACCGTTTTGTCAACGGTTTTTTCGTATATTCCCTTGATTTATTTACGGTTTTAGCGTATAATCTGTTAGACTGAAAGGAGCAGTTGTAATGAGCAATCTTGGAAATAGGAGGATAATATCACACAACATTCAGTTTTATATGGATATGCATGGAAAAACAAGAAATGATATTTGCCGTGATCTGGGTATCAAATACACGACCCTTGCAGATTGGCTGAATGGAAAAACTTATCCACGCATTGATAAAATTGAATTGTTGGCACGATACTTCAACGTAACAAAAGCTGATCTGGTTGAGGACCACAGAACTACAACAAGGACTGGTTCCTCTGACGGAGCACAACTTGACGATGTATACTTGCGTTTTGCTCGTCAAGCGCAAGAGGACGGGTTGTCTCCAGAAGACTTAGACCTTGTAAAAAGATGCACACCCGCACCAGCTTGCGCAGCTGCTGGACAAGTTTTCGACGCGCTCTGGATATCGAGATGGGCGCGCGGGTGTACCGGAATCAGATCATCGTTCATGCCGTGGCAGATGACCTGGTCCCTTACTGCCTGCGTCATACCTATGGAACCGACCTGCAGGACGCAGGGGTCCCTATCAACGTAGCCAAGTACTTGATGGGGCATAGTGACATTTCAGTGACCGCCAACATCTACACAGATACTACAGATGACGTAATCGAGGCGGCACGAGAGAGAATCAATCTTGGAAAATGTATGTCAAAATGTATGTCAACCAGCGAGAAGATAGCCGAAAAAGGCTGATGGCGCAACGGCCTTTACGTATTTTAACCCCAGCTTCCCAAGCTGGCTGCGTGGGTTCGATTCCCATCGCCTGCTCCAAAGAAAAAGTCCTGGTTTTGACGTGTTATATGTCAAAACCAGGACTATCTTTTTCAAATTGTTCAAATTTCCGGCAGCGCGCCATCTCTCATTATTGCGTGTTTCGGCGTGTTTTAGCTTAATTTGTATGTCAAAATGTATGTCATTTTTCAGCAGGAAAGGCGGGGCAGCATTACGCCGCCCCGCCAGCTAATGAAAGAAAAACGCCTTTTCTTTTACTTAGACTTTTCTCGATGAGTGTAAGTAAAGCGTTCTTAAATAAGAAAGTGCCGGGCACCACGTACAACAGGACCTTGCGTAACTCGCGAAATTCACGCAAGGTTACGCAAGAATTCACGCAAGGTCGATGGCGCGCAGCATATGGCAATCGTCAACTGATTCGTCAAGTGTTTCGCCAACTGCTCAGAAAACATTGTCAATCAACTATGGGTCAACTAAAAATCAAACGCCAATCAACTGTGGGTCAACTACTTCACCAGCGCCGCCCACGTCTTCGGCCCGACGATGCCGTCCACCGTCAGCCCGGCCTTGTACTGGAAGTTCCGGACCGCCGTGTCCGTCTGCACGCCCCAGATGCCGTCCGCATGGAGCTGGTACCCTTTGACGTTGAGAAGCTGCTGGAGATACCGGACGTACTCTCCCCTGTCTCCCTTCCGCAGGGTGGGCCGGGTTGCGGTGTCCTTCTTCATCCCGGGCGGTGCCACATAGACCGCATCCAAATCCACAGCCCCGTGGATGCCGCTGATGCCGCCCTTGCTGGTGTACTGCCAGCCGTAAAGTGTCTGGCCCTGCCTGATTTTCGGCGGGTTCTGCTTCTTGCCGTTGTTGGAGCCGTATTTGGCAATCCACCACGGCAGGTTGATGCTGTGTGAGGGCAGGACGCTGTTGTACCAGTACTGGTTGCAGTAGACGCCCACCATGTAACCCGCAGCGGCGAGAATCTTACGCTCCGCCTCGATCACGGCGGCCAGAGTGGCCTTACCGCATTTCAGAAGGGACTTGTCCTCCATGTCCAGCCAGACGCCGCAGGGCATTTCCCGCCCCTTGAGGACGGAGACCAGCGCTCTGGCTTCCTTCTGGGCCTCTTTGACCGTTTTGGCGTAGACATAGCGGTAGCCGCCCACCGGGATGCCCTGGGCCTTACAGCCTGCGTAGTTGCGCTCGAAGGCGCCCTCGATGGCGCTGTTCTTCTGCGTAATCTTCAGGATCGCCAGCTTCACACCGGCCTTTTTCACTTTGGCCCAGTCAATGACGCCCTGCCATTTGGCAACGTCGATGCCGAGATATTCCATGTTACCCCTCCTTTATTCAGGCTCTGCAACCATCCTGTCAGCGTAGGTGCTCCAGTTGT
>Ga0326514_10000394_pt1 | contig 29973 bp, 44 predicted proteins | sample 3_2548_0518_D_FD_203653 | JGI IMG/M metagenome (GOLD analysis project Ga0326514, IMG submission 203653) | Bovine rumen microbial communities from UC Davis, California, United States - 3_2548_0518 | ecosystem: Host-associated > Mammals > Digestive system > Stomach > Rumen | place: USA... | reverse complement strand
TAAAGAACGATATTATCAAAGATTAGATGAACAATCAGTTTTCCTAAAGAAAGAAGATTGCTTAGACCTTCCCGAACAAGTCTTTGAAATCCGCAAATTCGACATGTCAAAAACTCAAAGACGCTACTATGACGATATTGAGAATGATATTCGTGAACATATAAATCAATGGAGCAAATTTGAGTTTACCGCCAAATTAATGAAACTCCGCGAGGTCGTTAGTGGTTTCGTAATCAATAAAGACAAGACAATAACCACATTTGATAACGACAAAGAAAAGCTATTACAAGAAGTCGTTTCTGAAATTGGCAATCAACCGATTATTGTATGGTGTCAGTTTACGCACGAAATTGAATCACTTGCAAAGAAATTTAATGGCGTGGCATTAACATCTAAAACTAAAAATCGTGATGATATTATCCGGCAGTTTAAGAATAACAAAATCAATTTATTATTCACGCACCCAAAACTAATCGGCAAGGGTTTGACTTTTACTAATTGCACTTACAATATTTACTATTCTATGAGTTTTAGTTATGAGGAATTTAAGCAAAGTAAAGATAGGATTCACAGAATAGGTCAGGGCAATAAATGCACATACATAATTTTACAGGCTAATAACTCCATTGAAGAAAAGATTTACGATTGTGTTCAGCGAAAAAGAAACGCTGTTGATGAATTGTATCTTGAAATGGGATTGAGAAATGCAAATTAAGGAGAATAGAATGGAAATCATTAAAAAGGGCGAAATTGAGAGAGTAGAAGAAACAAAAATGTTTGAATGTAAGCGCTGCGGCTGTGTTTTTAAGGCGGACAGAAGCGAATATATACCTGGTCAACATTATGATGAATTTTATTATACCTGCACTTGCCCAACTTGCGGAAAGACTGTATGGCGGGAGGACGATTAATGTCATCGTTGTTAAAAGAAATAAATAATTCCGGCAAAAATGCAAAATGGTTGAAATCCGCAATAAAAGAAGAAGAATTTGTATGCTCTTTATGCGGAGGTTCTAATTGGCAATATGATGATAACGGTATAATTAGACAAAGCAATTTTTGTCCTAATTGCGGCGCAGAAATGACATTGAATCATTTGTTTTTAGATATTGATGAAGCTATAAAATTTTGCCAAGAAACATATAACGATAAATCAATGTCACTTGGCAAATATCAACAAATTAAAGTATGGCTTGAACATCTAAAGTTTTTACTTGATCGTGATACTGCAAAGGAAGTTATAGATAAAAAGTTTGTACAAGGCGAACGCGGCAAATGCCCGAACTGCAAAACACCTGTATCAAGAGCGGAAGATAGGTTTCATTGTGGTACTTGCGGGCAAAAATTACTATGGTTTAGTAATGTCGGCGAATCATTAGCTAAAAGATATGTAGATTCATTAAGGGAGTGATTCCAATGGGGTTATTTAAGAAGTCAAAAGAAAATCCAACAGAGTTAGAATTTCATTGCGAAAATTGCGGCATTGACTTTTCAAGAGATTCTTCCGTTTGCCGGAAATCAATATATCCAACGTTTGGAAATAATGAAATGATTTATTACTTTACGCATTGCCCAGAGTGTGAAACACAAATTTCAATGAGGTATGAGTAATGGAATTTTGGAGCACGGTTTTTGAGGAAATGACAAAAGGTAATTTTTCTTTTGCGATTTTGGTTGTCGGTGCGGCTCAGTTGGTTGTTATGATAATCAACTTGTGTAAGAAAAGATAGAGGATATTATGGAGAAATTTTATATTGTTCCCGCAGAATCCGCACTTGGTAAGGCATTTCAAAATTATAAGAAAGATTCCGATTTGCTTTACAATACATATTTGGATTTTGCAAAAGAAAAAGGTATTATCTCTGACGGAGTTTATTTAACTGCAAAAAGGTTGTGGATTAACCCAACATCAGAGGATAAAGAAAAGTTTGGCTCGGAGTTTATGATGTATGAACCCGGCAAGTTCAAGAAAACCTCTCGGCTTTGTAAAGAATGGATTAATCTCTGTCGAGAAAAAGGAATTAAAGGTTTATCAAAACCGAATCCAATATTCTATTTCCATAAGAGTGATTTTTTCAGTTGCAGAAGTCGTTTATTTGAATTAGATGGCGTGATTTATTGTACTCTTTCTTCAAGTAGTGAGTTCAACGCGCCGGATGAACTAAATGAAATCAAAGCAAGTGAGTTTTATACGATTATGGAGCAACACGAGATTCAAATATAAAAGTGTGGTTTTATTGACATTCCGAAATAGTGATGATAAAAATTGATTCTTAATTGATATTCTACTTTAGGTGGTGACGAATTATAAGTAAGTATAATAAAAATCTTTATAAAGTACAAAAGAAAGCGCTGAACTCGCTATTACAATTTATAAAGACATTTAAGAATAAAAACTTAATTGTGTTGAAAATTGGTTGTAATTATGAATTTCATTCTACATCAAAAAACATAATATATCTATTGCATAAGAAAAAGAAGAAAAATGCAAAGGAAATTTTTACATTGTCAGTACGAGAACCCAAAGAGCTAAAAGAATACTTATGTAAATCCTTTTCGGATTCAAAAATCAATTTAGGAAGTAATATATACAATATTTCTGTTCAACAAATCATTGATTGTATTAAACGTAGCAAATTCCATTGTTATTCAATTAGTAAGAATGGTAAACAAATTGGCGAAATAGCGTTTGACGCAAGAGGTAAAATACTTGACACATTAACAAAAAGAGATATTGAAAGCATAATAAAAAATGAGTAGAGGTGTAAATATTTGGCAGGACAAATAGAAAAGAAATATACAAATGAAATGCTAAAAGAAATGCAAGGTTGGGATTTAGACCGCAAAATTGCAACTTCTTTAACACGCATTATCGAATTTGCGAAGCATTTTAATAATCAGGTTTATGTTTCTTTTTCCGGCGGTAAGGATAGCACTGTGCTTCTTGATTTGGTTCGCAAGGTTATTCCTGATGTAACAGTTGTTTTTAGCAACACAGGTTTGGAATATCCAGAGATTCAGGCTTTTGCAAGAAATCAAGGTGCTGAATTTGTTAGACCTAAAATGATGTTTAATGAAGTTATTACTAAATATGGTTACCCAATTATTAGTAAGGAAGTAAGCCAAGCGATATACTATGCACGAAGAATCATTCCGAGAGAGAGAGAGAGAGAGAGAGAGATTCGGCACAACGCTTATCAACTTATGCTATTGGGGATTTATCCCAAATGTGGATTAAAGGGTATAAGGAAACATTTAGAAGAAGATGTGACCTTGTTGGATTGCCACGAAAGTTTGAAGGACGTTTTAATGAAGATGAATATGGGTAGCAAGTCAAGATATAATAAGACGAAATGGCTACCGATTGCAAGAGATATGCCTTTTCTTATTTCTCATTATTGTTGTACCGTAATGAAAAAATCACCGCTTTCCACATTTCAAAAAGCTAATCATTTATATCCATATATAGGCACTATGGCACAAGAAAGTATGTTAAGAAAAACTGCGTGGTTAAACCACGGGTGCAATGCTTTCGATGGGAATAAAATTACATCACAGCCATTATCATTTTGGACTAACCAAGATATTCTCCAATATATAAAAAGATTCGGATTAGATATTTGTTCTGTATATGGCTACATTGAAACATTAAATAATGGCAATTTACATTGTACGGGAACGCAAAGGACAGGTTGTGTTTTCTGTGGCTTCGGAGCGCATAATGAAAAACAAGGTGAAGAGCGTTTTCTCTTATTAAAAGAAACTCATCCAAAACAATACAATCACTGTATTAACGGTGGTAAATGGTCTGATAATCCATATTATGACCCAAATGCGAGTACAGAACCAGACGAAATAGGTTGGGTAAACTGGAATCCGAAGAAAATTTGGACACCTTCTAAAGAAGGATTAGGGTTTGGTGTGGTTTTTGATTACTTAAATGCAGAGTACGGCGAAAACTTTATTAAATATAAATGAGGCAAAAATGAAAAGTAGTTATTTAGATTGTGCAGCTACAACTGAACCGAATCAAAATGCTCTTAAAGCTGCTATGCCTTACCTAACTAATTATTGGCATAACCCATCTGCTCTTTATGGACAAGCGCAAAAAGCAAATCAAGCCATAGAGTTGGCAAGAAAAGATATGTCAGATTATATTAAAGCTAAATACAATGAGATTTATTTCACCTCTGGCGGTAGCGAGAGTAATTGTTGGGCAATTCAAGGTTTTATACATAAATGTATAAAAGATAACACACAGCCAGTTGTCATTACAAGTAAAATTGAACACAAGTCAATTATGGAGTGTATCAAGTTTATACACGATAGTAGATTAGCAGATGTTTATTATGTCGATAATGATTGCTATGGCTATATTGATTTAGAACATCTTAAATACATAATTGAATATGCACACAGAATCTACAATTCATCAAGTGTGTTGGTTTCAATCCAATTTGCTAACAATGAAATCGGAACAATTCAACGAGTAAAAGATATTGCGAAGATAGTTCACGATTACGGTGGAATTTTCCACACTGACGCAGTACAAGCAGTTGGCAATATTTCTGTAAATGTCAAAGAACTTGACATTGATATGCTGTCAGCCTCGGCGCATAAGTTTGGTGGCACAAAAGGAAATGGATTTTTATATATTAAAGACGGTGTAAAAATCGAACCTTTAATCTTTGGAACACAAAATAACAATATGCGCGGAGGAACTGAAAACGTAGCAGGAATCGTTGCTATGGCACACGCCCTAAAGAATCGCGTAATTTCTACTTCTCAAATATTAGAAATCAAGGGTAAACTCATAAAGGCTTTGTATGATTTAAAGCCATACCGTTTCAAGATAAATGCGAAATGCAGCACTAATCTTTCGTTGCCGTCAATATTGAGTATCACAATTTTAGAAGATGTAACTGCCGAAGCAATATTATATCTTTTGGATTTGAATGGGATTCAAGTTTCATCTGGCTCTGCGTGTAATTCTCGAACGAATAAACCGTCTTATGTTTTATCAGCTATTGGACTGTCCGATTGGGATTCAGCCAGAACTTTTAGAATTTCTTTCAACGCTTCACTGACGGATGAGCAGATTGATTATTTTGTAAAAACTCTAAAAGGCACTTTGAATATACTTGTATATTCTAAATGTGAAAAATAAATATTGCTTATAATTCTAACAAAGCATTAAAAGTACGTTATGGTTCTTAATTAGAAGTATAAACGATAATAAAACGGAAGTTTGATTGATATGAAAAGTAATTTTAATGAACAAAATACGGTTGTAACCATTAATCCAGATTCTTCAACTATTACTAATTATGATTTTATTGTAGGATTAGATGTGTTCAAACTTGCTGAATTAATTTATGAAAAATCATCAGATGTATGTGATTGTTGTGCGTATATGCACACGAACAAATGTAGTGACGGCAGATGTGTTGGCGGTATCATTGAATTACTAAAACAGCCATACGATAAGAAAAATTTTGAATTTTTATAATTAAATGTGGATTTAGAAAAATGAAAAATAGCAGAGAACTCCCTGACGGCACTGTAATAAATTTAGATTTGATAACTACAATTCGCAAAAATGATTCTTTTGATTTTCTGGGAAATCGTGTATTTCAGGTATTATATGATATAGGGCGCAACTCATATTGTGAAGATTTCGGGATTTGCGAAGAAAGAGATAAAAGGTTTGACTATTTAGTACATCTTTAATATGAAACAATATAATTGGTGGTTGCTTGCACCATTTTCAGAACAAACACGCAAATACCTTGATTTGAATTATCAATTATTTGGAGGACGAGAAATGTTAATTACTCCCGACAAGAAAACCAAATCACTCATAATTGCAAAAAAAAACATTGTAGCCCAAGCTAAAGATAAATTTCCATTGTGTGTATATCTTAAAACTCAATTATCGCCGGAGAAAAGAGAATTGATAGAAAAAGAATGTTATATCACAACTCTATCTGAGGATAATGTAGGTTAATTCTATACTCTGGAATGAAAAGCAACATTACAAGTGTGAAATTAATAAAGTGGTGTGATAAATATGAAGCTTTTAGACGAAAATAATAGATTAAACAAGTGTGTTCCATTCTGCGAAGGATTAAGGTTCATTGTCGATGATACTATACTTGATTTGTGTGGAGAAGAACCACAGGACAATATGGATATATATATTACAGAAGAAGGCAAATTAAGCTGCGGAAATCCAAGCAATTATACTTGTCACTTTATCGGAAGTGTTACACTTAAACGTATTTATGGCGCTTTTCCAAATTATATTTGCTCTGAATATTCTGTTTATGTGGTTTCTATTATCAAAGGCGATAGAAAACCGGCAAAATGTAGTGTTGAGCTTGGAGGTATAAAATGAAAGTATTACAAGCAATATTATTTGTAGATTTATTCGTAAATTTCTTTTATTTAATTTTTTGGAAATTATTGGTGCGCTGCGGTGAAAACGATATGGGACATTTTCTTATTCCGATATGGAAAATATTGTGGTTCGAATTACCACTAATCACATCTGGAAAAATAATAGTATGTACCATCGTTGAATTGTTCTTTATCTTATCTGATATTTTAGCATTTCCTTTATATTTCATTTATAGAATTATTCGGCATTTTATTTTTGCATTTTGGTATTTGTTCGGTACAGACAGAGAAACAGTCAAAAATAAATGGAAGTATTTCTGGGATGACAGAGATACATATTACTCGTGGATTAGAGGTTAATATGGAAGTAACTAAACTTACGTTAAACACAGACGGTACGGCTGAAATAATGCAAAAGGTTAAAATAAAGCCAAATGATTACGAGATTCTTCATCGTTGGTGGTTTACCTCTGACAGAAACATAATTCGTGCATGGACTATGGATGAATATGTCAAGTGCGACCCACGCAAAAAAATTATTATTCCGTATAAAATAGATAACCGAGAAATAATGGTTGAAGCCCATTGTGTTGAAGAAAGACGAATATTTGCTACCAAAAATGGGAAAGAACTGTTTGGATTTATAAAAGAAATTGATTATTCTGTGGAGGTCAATGATGAACAAGACGGAAATGCTAATTATTGATATTCCATATCGCGAACTTCATCTTTTAATGGATAATGAAACTGTTGAAAAGTTTGAAAACTGCGGGAACACAATATACAAAACTTATATTGATACTGAAAACGCCGTCTATTCACGAACGCCTTTAATTTTTACAACAATTACTCATTTTCTACGGTGGTCATATGCAACAAGATTATTCGTACATATTAACGGCGAAGAACACGAGCTTACGATTGGCGACTGCGAGGGAACTACAAGAGAAATACGCACCGGACACAATTTAGAAAAACTTCTAATTTCCGGCGAATTTGATTGGTGGCGAGATTGATATGTTAAAACTGACAAGCGTTATTAAAATAACCGAAATCAAACACAAAAGTTTCACAAAAGCATTTAAGAACGTAAAAGTAAATGATGTTTTGGAATTAAGCATTGAAATTAAAAATCGTACAAGAACTTACGGCAAAGGAATCAACGCAACATATATCGCGGTTAAGAATTACCGCACACAATCTATAAATGAGATAAGTATGTCAAATTGCGCCGAAGTTTTGCTGAGCTGTTTTGAGTACGTTGAATTAACGCAAGGGAATTAAAAGAAAACAATGGATAATTATAGGCAGACAATAAATAGCCTTTCTCATAAACAATTACTTTGGTTACTTGAACAATACCACAACAGTACCCAATAATATAAAACCTCAATTATTGGGAGTTTATGTAGCCTTTATGTCAATGAAAAAACTAATTCATCCAACAAATTTACCGTTGGAGATTTACGAGAATTTCAAGCACTTCCACTTGATATTAAAGTAAGAATGACATACTTGCGTATCAGATGGTGGCTGAATGAATTTGATGGGTATGTGTCTTTCAGCGGAGGAAAAGACAGCACGGTGCTTTTACATATCGCAAGACAAGTGAGCAGTGATATTCCAGCTGTATTTGTTGATACTGGTTTGGAATATCCAGAAGTCAGAGAATTTGCATTAAGCCAAGATAATGTTGTACGTCTTAAACCTGAAATGAATTTTCGCAAAGTTATTGAAACTTATGGCTATCCTATAATAAGCAAAGAAGTAGCACAAAAAATATATGAATATCGTAAAAATCCAAACGGATATGCAAAGGCTCGATTTGATGATAATTCAGAGCACATAAAGAAATATGGAAAAAGATATTCAATGTCGAAATGGACATGGTTAAGAGATAGTAACATACCAATAAGCCATATGTGTTGCAATGTTATGAAGAAAAAACCAGTCAAAAAAATACGAAAAAGAAACTGGACGAACACCTATTATCGCAACGATGGCTTGTGAAAGCCAAAATAGGAAAACAGCATGGCTAAAAAACGGTTGCAATGCTTACGAAAGCAAAAGACCAACCTCGCAGCCAATGAGTTTTTGGACAGAGCAAGATGTTTTGCAATATATAAAAGAAAATAACCTACCATATGCTTCTGTGTATGGCGACATCATTGAAGATGAAAAGGGTAAATTGAAAACTACAGGTTGTGACCGCACCGGTTGTGTATTCTGCGCATTTGGTTGCCATCTTGAAAAAGAGCCAAATAGATTTCAAAGATTGAAACAAACACATCCGAATCTTTGGGAGTATTGTATGAAAGATTGGGAAAATGGCGGTTTAGGGATGAAAAATGTTTTGGATTATATCAATGTAAAAACAGAGTGAGAAAGGTAAACATAAAAAACACAATGAAGAAAATAATTGTTGATATGGACGATACGGCAACATGGTTATTGCCAACATGGGTTAGTTTGCTTAATAAAGAACATAATCTGTGTGTCGATTGGAGAGATATTAAAGAATGGGATATGACTAAAGCATTCCCAACTTTATCTAAAAATCAGATATATGCACCATTGAGAACAGAAGCCATTTGGGATTTAGTTATTCCGCGCGGTGAATCTGTTTCGCAGTTAGAATATCTCCACAATCATGGCTATGACATTTATATTTGTACAACTACAGATTATAGAAATATTAAGCCGAAGTATGAAAAAGTAATTAAAAAGTATTTCCCATTTATTGATTGGGGACATATGATTATTACTTCAAACAAGCAAATGATTATGGGAGATTTCATCATTGATGACGCTCCACACAATCTAATAGGTGGTTGCCAACCGCACAAAATCTTAATGGATATGCCGCACAATCAGGATTATAATGAAAAAGGCATTGTGAAATTTTCAAGTTGGAAAGCTATCAGAAATTATATTGAAAATAATTAAAAGGAGAAAGAGAAATGAACACAATTATTTGCGAGAATTGCAACACAGAATTTAGAAAGGTATTTTCTTTCAACAGTAATGGCGAGGGAGTTCATTACTTTGAGTGCCCGAACTGCGGAGTGCATACACGTCCTCACGAGATTGCTTTTACCGAAGAAGGTAATGTAATTCTTGCAAAGAACAAGGAGGGCAATCCTATTCTTGCTTATCAGGTAGCAAATCCTAATGACGAAAAGACATACGGAAACGTTATTTCGATTAAGCAGGAAGATTCCGGCGACAGCAAAAAGCAGCAGAGAGCAAAGAAGAAACCGTTCAGCAAAAATTCCAAGCAGAACAGTAAAGATAAAAAACCCAATGACAAGAAAGGCGGCAAGCCTTTTCGTAAGAAGGGCAAAAAGGAGAGAAAAGACGAATAATGTATTGTGCTTACATAACTACTATTAAAGAGTTAAGAAAACATAATAACGCAGATAGGTTACAGTGCGCAACTATTTTTGGCAATAACGTAATCGTCGATTTGAGTTACAAAGAAGGACAGCGCGTAATTTATTTTCCTGTCGATGGGCAACTCGGAGAAGATTTCGCTAAAGAAAATAACCTTGTTAGAATCAAAGACGAGAATGGTAACAATATTGGCGGTTATCTTGACCCAGATAAAAGAAACATCACGGCGCTCAAACTTCGCGGAGAACAGTCAGATGGTTTGGTTCTGCCTATTGAAGTATTGGAGAAATATGTTGATACAGATACGCTTTTAGACGGCGACCAAATTACTGTTATTAATGGCTTTGAAATCTGCAAGAAATACATACCAAAAGTTCAGCCAAGACAAAACAAACAATACACGGGAGCAATTAAAACCCGCAAAAATCGCAAAGAGGAAAATGAAAAAGTAACATATCCATTTTTCGTACAGCATATTGATACTGCCCAGCTTGCGTATAACGAAAAAGCATTTAAGCAAGGAGATACTTGTTATATTACTTTGAAAATGCACGGAACTTCTGCCCGAACAATGAACGCGATTGAAGTAACAAAAAAGAAAAGAAACAGATTCTTGAAGAAAGTATTCAAATTAAAGGATAAAACGTCGCGGCAATACAAGGTTGTAAGCGGAACGCGCAGAGTTACATTGAAAAATTATGATGGCGGATATTATGGCAACAATTCATTCAGACAAAAGTATCACGATTTATTCAAAAGCAGATTGCCAAAAGGCGCAGAAATCTTCTATGAAATTGTCGGTTATGTGAATGATGAAACAACTATTATGGGTAAATGCAAAAATGCGCTTATCAAAGATAAAGCATTCACTAAGCAATATGGAGATGAAACAATTTTTTCTTATGGCTGCGAACAGGGTGAAAATGAATGCTATGTTTATCGTATGACTTTGACAAATGAGGATGGTTTCGTCGTAGAAATTCCGTGGGAGCAAGTATGTATTGAGTGCGAGAAAATGGGCGTTAAGTGCGTGCCGACTTTCGAGAAATTCATTTTCACAACTTGGGATGACCTAATGCAGAGGGTTGAAAAGTATTATGATGGCGTAGACCCGATAGGCAAAACACATATCAGAGAAGGAATAGTCGTTAGAATCGACAATAGACCTTCTTTTACTGCGTACAAACATAAAAACTGGTCATTTAAGGTTCTTGAATCAATAATAAAAGATACATCTGACGCTCCCGATATGGAAGAAGCAGAAGAATTAATTGTTGAAGAAATGGAAGGTGAAGCATAATGCCGGAAACAAATAAAAATCAGGAAGAAGAAATCAAATTTGAAGGAATCAGATTAACTGACGTGAGCGCAAAAGAATATGTTGAACCGTCAAATAATTTTGATTTGAAACTTGATGAAGCCAAAAAAGAGCGGGAATACGAAGATATTGTTCGTGCTGCGCTTCAAAAGCAAAGGGCGCAAGGAATTAGAATTGGTATGCTTGCCTCTGCAAAGGCAATTATGGAATACGTTAATGATACTTCTAAACCATTGATGAAACGTATCGAATTGATTAAAAAATTCTGCAATGTCATGATGAAAGACGAGCAAACATTCTTAAATAAGGATTTATATGATGTTAAAAAAGACGATTCTGAGGAAACAAATGAATGAACCTTTCTTAATTGTAATGGTTGGATTGCCGGGAAGTGGTAAAAGCACATTTGCAAAAACCATTTATTTTGAAATTGACGAAAAGAGAATTAATCCGGTGATTCATTCGTCTGATAATTTAAGAGAAGAATTGTATGGAAATGCAGCAGTTCAAGGTGACAACAATAAACTCTTTTCTGAATTACACAGAAGAATCAAGAGCGATTTATCACAAGGTAAAAGCGTTGTGTATGACGCTACAAATATTAGTAAGAAAAATCGCATTGCTTTTTTTAAGAGAAATGAGCAAAATAAAATGCCATCCAATTTGTTTTGTTATGGCTACCGAATATAATGCTTGTTTATTTAATAATCAGCAGAGAGAGCGCAAAGTTCCAGAAGAAGTTATACATAGAATGTTTATTAATTTCCAACCTCCACATGAAAGTGAAGGATTTGATAGTATTAATTACTGTTTCACATATTTGAATGAGCGCAATGAATTAGTTGAAAAAGAACCAAACAATAAATATGCTCTATCAAACTATTTTAAGATTGCGAACAATTTCAATCAAGAAAATAGCCACCATACATTCTCTCTCGGCAAGCATTGTGCCGAAACTGGCAAATACATTCAAAATAAAAGAACAAATGATTTTTGGTTGCTTATGGCTGCGCTTTTGCATGATGTAGGTAAACTTGACACAAAAACAAAGTTCAATTCTCGCGGCATAGAAGATGGCGAATATCATTACTACAATCATAACTGTGCCGGAAGCTATTCCTCGATGTTTTACTTTAACAATATCGAAACAGTATGGAATAAACCGTGTTCTATGAGTGATGTAACTAACTATATTTATTATCATATGCACCCATATTTAGCATGGAAGCAGTCAGAGAGAGCAAAAGAACGAGATAGAAAATTGCTTGGCGACAAAATGTTCAATGACATTATGTTGTTGCATGAAGCAGATTTGGCGGCACATTAAAAAATTCCACTCAATGAGTGTTTATATAGATACCTTACTTTTGAAAGCGGTGGTTAAATTGATTGTGTAAAAACAACCATAAAAAACTTAATGACAAAATAAAGGAGAATATAATGACAGAATTAAAACAAAAAAGTGTATTTGACATTTTAAGCAGTATTGATATTAGCGAATATGTTAAAGAAAAAAATGGAATGTCTTATCTTCCGTGGGCAAAAGCTTGGGAGATTATAAAAAAGCATTTCCCTACAGCCACATACAGAGTTTATCCGCAATATATGGACGACTATGGAAATACCAGATTTTGGCACGATGACGGCAAAAGCGGCTGGGTTACTGTAGGCGTAACCATCGAAGGAGAAGAACAGATTGAGAATCTTGCAATTATGGACTATCGAAATCAAGCAATTCCTGCTGAAAAAATCACATCTGTTGATGCAAATAAGAGTAAGCAAAGATGTTTGGTGAAGGCTTGCTCCTATCATGGTCTTGGCGGAAACCTTTATTACGGCGAAGAAATTCCAGAATCGGTAGCAAGAGCCGAAGAATTAAAGGAATTGATTTCAGACGCGGTTAAGGCAAAGTGTAAACTCTCAGACAAAGCAAAAGAAAAAGTTGCGGAGCTTTGCAAAAGGGCAGAAAAACAAGCCAAGCCAAATATTGAAGATGGATTAATTTCCGGCAACTACAAAACCATTGATGACGTAGATATTCTTAATATTCTCTACGACAATCTCTTAGCAATTAGAAAGTAAGGTGTAATTATGGGTTTTAGACAAGCAGATTCAGAAGGTCGCGGAGGTTTCGCCCGCGTTTGGTCATTTGAGAACAAGGGTAAGTATTCTACCGCAAGACTTAGCACAAGCAAAAAGACGCAGGATGACGAAGGAAACGACGTTTGGACAACGGATTTCCAAGATGGTTATGTCAGATTCATCGGCTCGGCACACACAAAGTTGCAGGGGCTTGAAATTCCAACGAACGCGAAGGGCGATTCAAAGGGATTGACAATTCAAATCACTTCTTGCGAAGTTAGTACATATTTCAATCCAAAGACCGAAAAAACGAACACAAATTTTGTTGTTTACGCTTTCGACGTTCCAGACGACGATGGTGGCTCAAAACCCGCCGCAAAGAAGTCATCCGCAAAAAAGTCAACATCAAAGGCAAAGACCAAAAAGGCAGCGCCGGTTGATGATGATGACGATGATTTGCCGTTTGAATAATGATGATAAATGAGAATATCGAGCGGTTTGAATCTTTATTGAGAAGTACAAAAAGAGATGGTATAGAGAGTTTGATTGCGTTTATTCGTAAATCAGACTTCTATACCGCTCCGGCAAGCACCAGATACCACTCTTGCCATGAGGGTGGTCTATTGGAGCATAGCTTAAATGTTTATGACCGCTTTGTAGAAAAATTCAAAGATGATTTATGGGCAGAAAAAGCAAATATTGATGAAAGTAGCAAAATCATAATTGCATTATTGCATGATTTGTGTAAGTGCTATTTTTACGGCTCTGAATTAAAGAATAAAAAGATTTATAGCGATTTCGGCAAAAAATCAGATTCCAATGGTCGTTTCGATTGGGAAACTGTTCCTGTATATACCGTTGATGATAAATTCCCTATGGGGCATGGCGAAAAATCAATGTTTTTAGTAGAAAGATTTATCAAATTAAATAAGACAGAAGCTATGGCAATACGTTGGCATATGCTTTGGACTGAGCCTAAAGAATTATACAACACAATCGGAAATGCTATTAAACTATATCCAATCATTCTCGCTTTGCATGAAGCGGATATGGAATCAACTTATTTACTCGAAAAGGAAGAATAAATGAGCAGAAAAACTGATATTAAGACTTGCAGATTTGCCGGTTGCCCGCATGGAAAAAAAATTGATATTTCTAAAGATGAATATGTAATGCCCGCAAAAGGAATGTATTATCACCCAGATTGTCTTAACAAACACAAAAGCGGAGAATGGAAAGATGAAAAAACCCGCGCGGATTTACAATACTTAAAGAATCAATGGGCATTACGGATTGATAAAAATGTAATCTTTAGTCAGTTAATGAGAGTATTAAATGATTTCATTGGTCGCGGAGTGCCTTCCGATTACCTTGTCTTTGTTTTTGATTATGTTATTCAGCACAAAATGAAGCTACATTATCCATATGGTTTCAAATATTATGTTGACAACAAAGAAATAAAAGAAGCATATGAAAAAAGCAAATTGCCAAAAATTGATAATTCAAAGTTTGTGGTTAAACATACGGAGTTTGAACCTCCGCAAAAAGTAGAACCATCGCCACTGATTGCCAATAAGCCAAAAGGTTTCGGAAGCATTTTGCACCGAAGCAAAAAGGAATGAGGTGGTTGATTGGATATAAAAGAATTATCAGATATTCAGAGTGAAAGCGGTGTAATTGGAACGCTATTATATCACCCTGATTACATAGCTCACACAGAATATCTAAAGCCCAACTACTTCTACAATGTTGATAACGCCTGTATTTATTGGGCAATTCAAGAATTGTTTCAAAGCGGAATTAATAATATTGACGCTTATAATCTTTCCAGTAAATTACAATCACATCAAGGCGTTAGGAATAAGTTGGAGCAATATAATTTGCCGGCAGTTCAAGAATTAGTTGAATTATTCAGGGAAACCGCACGTCATTCCCTTGAAGAATATAAAATGCTTGCCGACAACATAGTTACATTGTCGTTCAAACGTGACCTTGTAAAAACGCTGCATGAAATAGAAGCAGACTGTTTCAAGAAAACTGTTGACCTTGAAAAATTAAGTTCAAACTCATACAGTTCAATGGATGATTTGACAAAAAAATATCTAACGAGCGGCGAAATTCAGACGGTCGGAGATAAGATTGAAGAAATATGGGCAGAAATTGAAGATTCTGCTGAACATGGAATTGAATCAAAATACAAATCTTTTCTTGGTTATTTCAAATATGAGCCGGGAGAAGTTATTTCTATCCAAGCCCGCAAAAAGCAGGGTAAATCAATGTTCCTTATGAACGAAACGGTTCATATGCTCAAACAAGGACTACCGACAGTTGTTTATGATAGTGAAATGAATGACAAATTATATGTAACACGGCTTTTAAGCCATTTGAGCGGAGTAAAAATCCACACAATTTCTTATAAGACATACACTCCCGAAGAATACGCGCGGATTAAGCAATGGAAAGACTGGCTAAAAGAACAGCCGTTCGTACATATCTACGACCCATCAATGAGTATGGAGAAGTTTTTTTCTGTTTGTCGTTCATTACAGAATAGTATGAATTTATCATTTATAGTTTATGACTACCTCAAAAGCAATAAAACTTCTACTGGTGAAAACTATAATGCTTTGGGCGATATGACAAACTATTTGAAAAATGAAATTGCCGGCAGATTAAATCTCCCTGTTTTGGCTGCTTGTCAGCTTAACAGAAGTGGCGAAACTGCTGACAGTGAAAAGATAAATATGTATGTTTCTGTTGGAATTAAGTGGGGATATAAAACGCAAGAAATGATTGCAAAAGATGGAATTGAGTGCGGCAATGCCTATGCAAAGGTATTTTTTAATCGTATCGGGCAATCTATGGCAGAAGATGACGAGGACGAATATATAGATTTTGTCTTTGATGGCGCAAGAGCAACCATTGAAGAAGCTAAACAACATACAGTAAGTGATGATTTTAATTAACGGGCGGTGATAGGTTAGATGGTTTATGATGACGAAATGCTTCAACAAATCAATGATAACGCTAACCTACTCAAATACGTCCAAAATGCAGGTATCGAACTAAAGCAACAAGGCGACGATTATTTCACAAATTGTCCTCTGCACGTTGATGACACCCCTTCATTATCCTTTACTCCCGCGAAAAATTCATTCTATTGTTTTTCGTGCGGAGCGAAAGGACAAATGATTGGCTACTTAATGAAGTATGAGGATTTAGATTTTGACGAGGCGGTTGAAAAAGCCGCGCGGATTGGCAATACCGATATGAGTAAAATGTGTCATTCCGAAACCGTCATTTTCCTTAAACGATATAAGCGATACCTTGAAGCGAAAAGACACAAAGTTAAGATTGAACATCCCGCGCTGCCGGATTACGCAATCAACAAATTCTCAAAGGACGAAAAAATCACAGAATGGTTAGATGAAGGTATCACTCAGGAAATGATTGATTTGTTTGGTGCGAGAATTGACGATTATCAGAATAGAATTGTTTATCCTGTTTACGATTTGGCGGGAAAGTTAATTAATGTTAAAGGACGAACTCGTTATGAAAATTATCACGATTTAGGCATTCCAAAATATATCAATTATTATCCCGTTGGTACTATGGATTACTTTCAAGGATTAAATGTCACCTTGCCATATGTCAAGGAGCGCGGCGAAATTATAATCTTTGAATCCATTAAAAGCGTTATGAAAGCATACTCTTGGGGTTACAAGAATTGCGCGTCGGCAGAAAAACATACATTGACTCCCGAACAGACAGAGCTACTTGTCAAACTAAGAGTAAATATTGTTTTTGCGTATGATGCCGATGTTAGTTATAAGGATAAAGACGTAGCTAAAAGTATTAATAAACTCCGCAGAGTGACAAATGTTTATACAATCAATGACTATGAAGAACTTTTAGGTGGAGCTGCCGCTAAGAACTCACCTGTTGATTGCGGGATAGATATATGGGAAGAATTATACGAAAACAAAAGGAAGGTGATATAAATTGGGGGATGAACATAAAACACGATGGTCATATTCAAGATGTACTTCCTTTGGACAATGCAAATATGAATATTACTTAAATTACATAATCAACGATGATGAACAATATCTCAGCGAGGGTAACTATTACGCCGAGGTTGGAAGTTATATCCACAAAATCCTTGAAATGATTTTCAAAGGCGAACTCAAACAAGAGAATGCTCTACAATATTATCTTGACAATTATAAAGATAATGTGTTTTACAAAGTTAAAAAGCAAGCCACGATGGATAAAACTTATGCACTTTTGGCGGATTATTTTGCAAACTTAGATTTGAGTTGGATTGATAACTATGAAATTCTTGGCGTAGAAAAGAAAATGAAGTTTAGCCTTGATGGTTATGATTTCATTGGTTATATCGACTTGCTTCTCCGCGATAAACGAGATGGCAAGATTGTTGTTCTCGATCATAAGAGTACGGAATATCCGTTTAAGCTGGGCGGCGGGTTAAAGAAAAAATTGCAAGACAGTTTCGCCAAGTACAAGAAACAAATGTATTTGTATGCTTATGCCGTTCACGAAGAATACGGCGAATACCCAAAGGAGATGACTTGGCATCATTTCAAAGACGGTGGTAAACTTGCAACTATTCCATTTAAGAAAAAGGAATATGATGATTCTTTGGATTGGTTTAGAAAAACATTAAGAGAGATTGAGAAAGAAGAAGATTTTGAACCAAATGAGGACTACTTTTATTGTGCAAATTTGTGTAATTTCCGAAAGAGTTGTGAATACCATAAGCGAAGTATGAGAAAGATGTGGAAGAAGAAATAAATGTATAAGAATTACCACAAACACGATCATCACGGAAATCCGTGGGCTATGGATGTGGTGGTTAAGCCCGAAGAATATTGCAAAAGAGCAATAGAATTAGGTCACGATTCTGTTTTTACCGTAAATCACGGAGTTACAGGCAATATATTTGAATGGATGGAACAAGCCAAAAAATATAATCTTAAACTTCACTATGGCACTGAGGCATATTATGTGCCAGACAGATTTGAAAAAGACAGAAGCAATCGACATATCATAATAATTGCAAAAAACAATGACGGTGCAATGCAGTTAAATGATATTATGACCGAAGCCCACCAAACAGGTTTTTATTACAAACCGAGAATTGATAAAGAGCTATTATTTTCTCTCAATTCAAAGAATTTCATCATTACAACAGCTTGTGTGGCTGGATTGTGGAACGACCCAGAACTCATTCTCGCGTTACATAGAAAATTTGGCAACAACTTCTTTTTGGAATTACAAGATCACAATATTGCTATTCAAAAGGAAGTTAATCACAAAATGTTGCAATTAAGTGAACAAGCACATATTCCAATTATCCACGCAAATGATAGCCATTATATTTATCCGCAAGATTCTAAATATAGAGATATTCTACTTAAAGCAAAAGGTATCTTTTACGAAGAAGAAGAATCAATGACTTTAGATTATCCTTCGGAAGATGAAATATATAGTCGCTATGAAAAGCAAGGGATATTAACACGGCAGCAAGTCAGAACCGCGCTTGATAACACAATGGTTTTTGATGAATGTGAACCAATCACCATTATCAATGACGATATAAAACTTCCGCCGATTTCAGAACATCCAACAGAGGATTTACGAAATCTGATATACGCTCAATGGGAAACCGAAAAACAAAACATTCCACGAGAACAATGGACAAAATATGAGGAAGCAATATCTTACGAACTGGATATTGTAGAAAAAACTCATATGGAGAATTATTTTCTTATTGACTATAACGTTGCAAAAAATGGTCAAGAGAAATATGGCGGTAAACTCACAAACACGGGGCGCGGGTCAGCTCCATCATTTTATATTACAAAGTTACTTGGATTAACCGATATTGATAGGGTTTCCGCGCCAATTACACTATTTCCAACAAGATTTATGTCTGTTGAAAGAATATTAGGCACAAGGTCATTACCCGATTTATGGATAATAATGATAAACGAAACTGGTGTGTGTATATGCACACTAATACTATTAACAATAAAAAATATATAGGAATTACAGGTCAAAATCCACCCGAAAGGAGATGGAGAAACGGTGGTAGTGGATATTCTCAGAGTGGATATTTTAGAAATGCAATAAACAAATATGGTTGGGAAATTTTACCCACGAGATTTTAATTTCTGAACTAACCTTTGAAGAAGCCTGTGAATTAGAAAAGTATTATATAAAATTCTACGGAACAAAAACTCCTAATGGTTATAATCTAACCGATGGCGGTGAAGGAACTGTTGGTTGGAAACCAACAGAAGATTTTAGAAACAAACAATCCATTATACATAAGAAACAATGGGAAGATGAAGATTATAGACGAAGAAACGTAGCTATTCGTCAAGACGAAAACGGAGTTTATAAATCGCAAGAGTTCCGCAATAAGATTTCTCAATTAGTAAAGGGTGAGAAAAACCCGAATTATCAGAATTATTGGACAGATGAACAAAAGAATAAACTAAGAGAAAAACAAAAACAAAATCCTATATATAAAAATGAGAATAATCCTAATGCAAAAAGAGTTATGTGCATTGAAACCGGCGAGGTATTTGATTGCATAAAGTACGCAAGAGAAAAATATCAAATTGAGAGTGAAGGCTCAATGACCGTGGCTCTAAAATATCCAACTCGTACTGCGGGTGGTTTGCATTGGAAATATATATAAACATTATTATTCCGTTGGTCGCCTCATACAGAGATGTGTGTTGAATAACCCAGAATATGCTGGAATCCCCTAAAGACCAAAACACTACAACATAATACGAAAGTATAAGTGTGAATGTTGCGAAAGCAGAAAAAAGTTTTTGGTATGGTGCAAGGTGAAATAAAAGCGTTAGAAATAACGTCCTAAACACTGTTACAATGGGCAATCAGCAGAGATAGTAGCGAAAGCTAAAGCTCCCAACGACTACCAATGGGAATCCGAGATTATATCAACGATTATTGTATAGTCTATCCCCGTATTGAAATATCGGGAAACCGAGGGTATTAGAGATTGACCTAAATATGGCAGACAGAGAACCATTCATCAAAGCAACAGAAGATTTGCTCGGCAAAGAAAATTGTGCTTGGATGTTGACTTGGAAACCACTTCAAAATTCCTCGGCTTTTCGTACATATTGTAAAGGCATCGGCAAAGATATAAGCGAATATGACGAGATAGCCAAAAATCTTGAATTATATGAAAACGATAAAAAGTGGAAAGATATTATCGAAGAAAGTAAAAGATTTCGTGGAGTTATTGAAAGTGTATCTGAAAGTCCGTGTAGTATGCTGCTTTATAACAAGCCAGTAAGAAAAGAACTTGGACTTGTACGCACAAATGCCGGTGTTTACTGCTGTTTGTTAGATGGTATCAACTGCGATAAATATAAATATCTTAAAAATGACTATCTTTCAGTAACAGTTTGGTCTATTATTCGTTCTGTTTGTGAAATGGCGAACATCCCAATTCCAACAATCCGCGAATTAGATAACCTTCTTGATGATGAAACTTTTGATATTTACAAAAATGGATTAACCTGCACAATAAATCAAGCAGATAGCGATTTTGCAACTGCTTTGGTTAAAAGATACTGCCCAAAAAGCGTATCAGAAATGTCGGCGTTTGTAGCAATAATTCGTCCTGGTTGCGCAAGCCTATTGCAAGACTTTATTGACAGAAAACCATATACAACTGGTGTTAAAGAACTCGATGATATTCTTGTTGAAGGCAAGCATAGAATGATTTATCAAGAGTTGATTATGCGCTATTTAATTTGGCTCGGAATTGCTGAAACAGGCTCTTACGATATTATCAAAAAGATTGCTAAGAAGAAATTCAAAGAAGCCGAGCTTGCGGAATTAAAAACCAAACTCCTAAAAGGTTGGAAAGCAAGATTAAACACATCAAACGGATTCGATGAAACTTGGCAAGTAGTTCAAAATGCTGCTAAATACAGTTTTAATGCAAGTCACTCCATATCATATGCCTACGATAGTTTGTATGGCGCATATTTGAAATCTCATTATCCGCTCGAATACTATACGGTGGCGCTTAATTATTACGGTGATGATTCTGATAGAACATTAAAACTAACAAATGAATTATCGTGGTTTAATATCAAGTTAAAACCAATTCAGTTTAGATATTCAAAAGGTAATTATACTTTATCACGAGAAGATAACAGCATATACAAAGGAATCCAGAGTATAAAAAATATGAATGCGAAAGTCGCAGATGAAATTTATGAATTACGCGACAACAAGTATCTTTCTTTCTTAGAGTTGCTTTTTGACCTAAAAGAAAAAACATCAGTCAATGCCAGACAGTTGATGATACTGATTGAATTAGACTTTTTTGCAGAATTTGGAGATACAAATTATCTTATAGCTCAATATGATTTCTTTGATAAATTTTATGGTAAAAAACAATTCAAAAAAGAGGTTTTATCAAATTTCGGCATATCATTAGAAACCATCGGTAAATTTGCTGAAAAAGAAAGCCCAAAAATGTTTACAGAAGTAAATTTTTATTCATATGCCAAAAATGTAAAACCAGAAGTTGTTTATGCTCCAAGAAAATTATCGGAACGAATTAAATCTCAGATTGATTATCTTGGATATATAGCTATTGCAGATGGACGTTATAGCGGAATGGCGGCGGTACTTTCCGTTGATAAAAAGTTTTCTCCAAAACTCAAACTATATTCATTAAAAAACGGAACAACACTTGATTGCAAAATAGATAAAAGAACATTCAATTCAAACCCATTAGACAAGGGTGATATTGTGAAGGTTATTTCTACAAAGAAAAAACCAAAAGTGAGAAAAAATGCCGATGGTAAATGGGAGGATATTCCCGGAACAAAAGAATTATGGATAATTAAATATCAGAAAGTTAATAACCTATAAAATGGAGGATAAGAAATGACATATAACGAAATACAGCAAGATTTATTTTCAGTACCACAAGGATATTACCTCGCACATTGCATTAGTGGTGACTATGCACTGGGCGCGGGAATTGCGAAGAAATTCGATAAAGTTTATAACATGAGATTCAAACTGCATAGGGACTATGCAATCCCAGATGGTGAAAAATACGCAAATGTAGGTAGGGCATTGCTTGTAGATAATGTTTTCAATCTCGTTACTAAGGCGCGTTGTTTCCATAAGCCAACATATGACGATTTGTATGACACTCTAATCAATATGAAAGAACAAATGGAGGACTTTGGAATTACAAAACTCGCCATGCCGCTCATTGGTTGCGGATTAGATAAGCTTGAATGGAATCGTGTTAAAGATGTCATTGAAGATGTTTTTGATGATACAGATGTTGAAATTTTAATTTGCTATCTATGATTGACTATGCACCGAAATATCTGGTGATGGTTACTGCCGGCGCAAACAATAATAAATATTATCGAATGACACCGCAGGGTGATATGTGGTTGGCTGAGTATGGTCGTATTGGTGGCGGTACTCAGTCCCGCACATATAGTAAATACTTATGGGAAAAGAAATACAATGAGAAAATCAAAAAGGGATATGTTGACCAAACTGACCTTGTGCAAGATTTAATTTCTATAGAAAAACCAAAAGTAAAATCGCCATATAAAGCGATTGATAATTTAGTAATTGCTGATATTGTTGAGCGCCTTCAAAACATGGCTCGTAAAGCTATTAGCGAGAATTATACAGTATCTTCAAATAAAGTAACACAAGCAATGGTAGATGAAGCGCAAAGCATAATCAATGGGTTGCTTGCCATCACCGATTTGAAACAATTTAATGATGAACTTGTAAAACTGTTCACGACAATCCCGCGAAAAATGGGTTCTGTTAGCAGTTACATAGCAAATAAGACAGACGATTTCAATAAGATTATTCATCGTGAGCAAGACCTTCTTGATGTAATGAAAGGTCAAATCGTGCAAAAACAAGTTATTGATAATGCAGAAGAAAATAACACAGAAACTATTGATAAGACTATTCTTGAAACCCTTGGACTTGAATTTGAAGAATGTTCAAAAGATGATATTGCAACAATCAAAGTAGCACTCGGAAGCTGCGCTGACAAGTTCAATAAGGCTTGGAAAGTTAAAAATATTAAGACTCAAGCAAGGTTTGATAGTTTCGTCAAAGACAATAACATTCAAGATGTACGCTTGTTATTCCACGGCAGCCGCAACGAAAATTGGTGGTCAATCATTCAGAGCGGCTTATTGTTAAGACCTACAAATGCAGTAATTACAGGAAAAATGTTTGGCTTTGGAATTTATTATGCGCCCAAAGCACGTAAATCACTTGGTTACACAAGTCTATCCGGAAGTTATTGGGCAAATGGAAATTCAAATTCTGGATTTATGGCATTAATGAATGTTGCCTATGGTAAGCCCTATGATGTTTATTCTTTCGATTCTAAATATCATAGTTTTGATTATGATAAGCTTCAAAAGAATTGCCCAGGAGCTAATTGTTTGCACGCTCACGCTGGCAGTATGCTGCGAAATGATGAAATTATCGTTTATAAAGAAGAACAATGCACAATTAAATACCTTGTTGAACTAAAAAATTGAGTGTCAATCAAACTGTGATTTTATAGACACAATATAAACAATACAGTACAAATAATAAGCAAATAACAGCAATATAATACTAAAAAAATGCAAAGAAAGGCGTAAATTATGGGAAAAATAACTATTTTACCTGAAACAACAAAAGACCCAATATCTTTAATGGGACGTAGAGCCGGAATTTGTTGGGGTGCTGATGTTTCAGACGAAAAAAAGAATTTTGAGCGCGGACTTGATTGTATCAAAAGCAATCACGGCAGAGTAATGGAATACGTAAACGTAGAAACGGTAATTGATGGTTATTCAGCAAGAGTAATTAGGGAGTGGTACACACATCTTGGCGGAGCACCAACGAGATTACAGGCAAGCACGAGATATATTGATTATAACGATTTCGATTACATAATGCCAAAAACAATACAAAATGAGATTCCGGCAGAGGAAGTTTATGAAAAGGCTATGGTCGATATTCAGAACGCAGCAAAGAAACTCGAAAAATTAAATGTACCAAGAGAGGACATTGCGTTATTACTTCCTCTCGGAATGACAACTAAAATCGTAGACAAGCGTAATGTGCGCAATATTATGGATATGTCGCGGCAGAGAATGTGTTCGCGTGCTTATTGGGAATATAGACAGATGTTCAATGATTATATTGGTGCTCTCTCTAAATATTCCCCTGAATGGAATACGTTGATTCCAATGATTATGAAGCCAAAATGTGATGTTTTAGGATATTGCCCTGAGAAGCGCAGTTGTGGGAGAAGGAAAAGAAATGAGCAGAAGATATGAAAGTGATTGCGTAGGCTGTGATTTGCCATGTATTGGTCTTTCTTGCCGCTATTATCGTGTTGCCGTAGATAGTTGTGATGTCTGCGGCAACGACGACGCTAAATATAACGTTGACGGAACGGATTATTGCGAAGAATGCCTTGAACAGATGATTAACGAAGAATGGGAAGAAAAATCACAAGCTGAAAAAATTATGGCATTAGACGATGACATGAATGAATGTTTAGATTCATTTTTTGAAGATTTGGATTTAGAGCAAAAAGCAGAGTATTTGGATATTGGCATATCAGATATTGATTATGATATAGAGGATTAAGAATGGAAAAGCAAATATTTATTATTAACGGCTCTGGTGGTGTCGGGAAAGATACATTTGTTGAACTTGTCGCCAAATCATTATACAGATTATATGGTTACACATTACTAAACTATTCATCAATAGACTGTGTGAAAAACATTGCAAAATCTATTGGTTGGAATGGCGGCAAAACAGAAAAAGATAGAAAGTTTCTATCGGACTTGAAAGTATTGATGACAGAATATAATGACGCGCCATTCAGCAGTATGCAATATATGGCGAATCTTTTCAATCAATCAGGGGATATAAAAATTTTATTCCTGCATATCAGAGAGCCTAAAGAAATAGAAAGAGCAAAACAAGCATTTAATGCCAAAACAATTTTGGTAAGACGGGATAGTATTCCGCATGTCACATCAAATATGGCTGATAATGGAGTTTTTGATTATCAATACGATATTGAAATCAATAATGATGGTGATTTGAATGATTTGGCTAAACAAGCAGAAAAATTCACTATTTCGTGTTTTGAGGAAAATTAAGCATGAAAGAATACAAAGTTTTTACTTCCGGCAAAATGGGCGGATTAACTTACAATGAACAAATGGAATGGCGACTTAATTTAGAAAATTTAGTATTTGGACTAACTGAGAAAAAAGTGAAGTTTATTCACCCGCCAGAATTTTTTGATTATGATTTTCCAGACCAAAAAACGGCAAAAGAATGGGAAATTAACCAGATTATTGACAGTGATATTGTTGTTATAGATTTGAGCACAATTAAAGACAGCATAGGAACACATATAGAATTGGGCGTTATTCATGCAGTCAACAGAATGAGCGGTAAGCATATCACAACAATAGGTATTGGAAAACCAAATACAAATCATCCGTGGATTAAATCTGGTGTTTTCTATAGAGTAGACAATGTTGAAGAAGCAGCTAAATTTATATGTAAATATTTATTGATATAGTGGGAGGAATTGAATGAAAGTACAAAAAAGAGATGGGCGAATTGTTGAATTTAATAAAGATAAAATTATTTCAGCAGTTTCAAGAGCTTATAAAGAAGTCGATGGAGAAGTAAGCGACCACGCAAAAATTGATATTGAATTGATGGCTGATGAAATATCAAAAAGCAAACAGGATATTTTATCAGTTGAAGAAATCCAAGATATGGTCGAACGCAAATTGATGAAAAGCTCGCGCAAAGATGTAGCTAAAGTCTATATCATTTATCGGAATGACCGCACAAGAATCCGCGAAAAGAATAGCGCACTTTCAAAAGCGATTTCAGATAAACTTTTCGCAAGAAATGTAGAGAACCAAAATGCAAATGTTGACGAAAACTCATTTGGTGGTCGTATGGGCGCGGTAACAAGCGTAGTTACCAAGAATTATGCCTTAAATAATTGTATGTCTGAAATGGCGAAAAATAACCACTTAGATAACATTATTTACATACACGACTTAGACCATTATGCGGTAGGCGACCATAACTGTTTATCAATTCCATTTGATGAATTACTTGCCGGCGGTTTCAACACAAGACAAACCGACGTAAGACCAGCACAATCTGTCGGAACTGCTTTCCAACTTGTCGCTGTTATTTTCCAACTACAAAGTTTGCAACAATTTGGCGGAGTTTCCGCTACGCACCTTGATTGGACAATGATTCCGTATATTAGAAAAAGCTTTTTGAAACATTATATTACTGCTTGGCTGAAAGATAATGAAGATTTCACTAAGTTGGATTTGCTAAATATGATTTTTGAAGATTATTCAGAAGAAATCGAAGGTCATACTATAACCCGCAATAAATTTGAAGATTGGGTAGATTCTCATAAATCAGAATTTTTTGAAATTACAAACACAACTGAGGAAGATTATACTCTTGATAACAAATCATTAAATAGAAAGTATTATCAGAGTGCTCTTTACGATACCATTATTGAAACCAAACAGGCAGTAGAGGGAATGTATCACAATCTAAATACATTGCAATCTCGCTCTGGAAATCAGTTGCCGTTCACTTCAATAAACTATGGTACTTCTACAGTAACAGAGGGTAGATTAGTAACAAGATGTCTAATCGAAACGTCAATTAAAGGAATCGGCAAGTTACATAAAACATCAATCTTTCCTTGCGGCATTTTCCAATGTATGAAGGGTGTGAACCGTAAACCGGGCGACCCCAATTATGATTTATTCAAATTGGCGTTAAAATCAACATCTTTAAGACTATATCCGAACTATGCCAATGTTGATTGGAGCGGCAACAATGGATATGACCGCAATGACCCACAAACATATTTTAGCACAATGGGTTGCCGTACAGCTAATGGTTTTGACATCAATGGTTTTGGGCAACTGAAAGATGGTCGCGGTAACATCTGTCCGGTAACAATCATTCTTCCTACCATTGCAATGATGGTAAAAGAAACGGGGGAAAAATACGGTTATATTTCAGGCGACAATGGAGAAGAAGTTTTAATCGACGCTTTTATTGATTATCTTGATGATAAAATCCACGAAGCAAAAGATATGTTAATTGAACGATTCAAATATATTTCCTCTCAACCCGCCGAATCTGCTAAATTCATGTATGAAAACAACGTAATGAAGGGCTACGATGGAAAAGATATTGTTTCGGCATTAAAACATGGAACGCTTGCAATCGGTCAGCTTGGATTAGCAGAAACTTTGCAAATTCTCGTTGGTTGCGACCAAACAGAGAAAAGAGGAATGAAGGTTGCAAAGAGAATTGAGCAGTTGTTCAAAGACAGATGTGCGGAATTTAAGAAAGAATATAAATTAAATTTCGGTGTTTATTACACTCCCGCAGAAAATCTTTGTTTTACCGCCATGACACGTTTCAAGGAAAAATATGGTGAAATCCCGAACGTTTCCGATAAAAAATTCTTCACAAATTCAATTCACGTTCCAGTATGGAAAGAAATTGACCCATTTGAGAAGATTGACATTGAATCTCAGCTTACGGGTTATTCAAGTGCCGGTTGCATTACATATGTTGAAATCAATGCTGGTATTAAGAACAACCTTGAGGCTTTGGAACAGATTGTTAATTATGCAATGGATAAGGATGTCCCTTATTTCGCTGTAAATGTCCCAAACGATATGTGTGTTGATTGCGGATATACAGATGAAATCAAAGAAGTATGTCCTATGTGCGGTTGTGATGAAATTCGTAGATTACGCAGAGTTACAGGTTATCTCACAGGAGATTATAAAACCGCATTTAATGAGGGAAAGCAAGAAGAAGTGGAAATGCGTGTAAAGCATTTTAACGGTTGATATGAATTATTTAAGCATAGAAAAAACTTCTGTCGCTAATGGTGTCGGTATAAGAACTGTATTATGGGTTAGTGGTTGCTCTTTACATTGTAAGGGCTGCCACAACCCTGAATCGTGGAATTTTAATGCTGGAAAACCATTTGACGAAAATGCAATGAAAGAATTAATGAATTGTTTATCCAAACCATACATCAATGGCTTAACAATTTCCGGAGGACACCCATTAGAGAATAACAATTTATCTACTGTATTTTCTATAATTTCTAATGTTAAAGCATTTGAACCAACAAAAGACATTTGGCTATATACTGGATTAAATCTTGAATATAATGATTTTGTATTTTCTAATCCCAAAAATCGTTATGATATGTTCAAATATAATGTATTAACATACTGTGATGTTGTTGTTGATGGCGAATTTAGAGAGGAATTGAGAGATACAACTTTAGCATTTCGCGGCAGTAGTAATCAAAGATTGATTGATGTAAAGAAAACCATTAAAAATAAAAGCATTGTTTTATATACGAGGTAAATATGTCAATTTTCATACCAAACAAAATAAATGTAGGTTATCAAAACCGCGAAGGAACATACACCGGCAAATTAGCTTACGTAATTTATTATGATGAACGCGGTAAACTGAGAAAAGAAACATCTTGGCAAAATTGGCGGGATGAAAATATACCAAATAATATATACGAAAACGTCCCAACAGATGGATTCGTCCTCAATAAAAAAGTTGGAGGGTATAAAAGCGGTTGGGATTTTAGGCAAACTTATACAAGAGTGTATGACCCGCGCGGATTTGAGTTTGAAATCACTATGGAGAATCTTCTTTGGATTTTAGAGTGTTGCAATTCCATCAAAGGAAAAGGTTTAGAGGGCGAATTTGTTTATGGATATAGTAATGGTGACTTATTACTTGTGCCAGTAGATTCGCCAGATTATCAAAAATATATCAGCCAAAGTAAAGCCATACAAGATGGTTTATTCGTAAAGGGTAGCGAGTTAGTTGTTGGCAAAACATATAAAAATCGCCAAAATAGAGAATATGTTTATCTTGGCAGATATAACTACTATAAAAAAGAAGTAAACCATATGCAAAAAGAGTTTTGCGGTTCTTTTTACCATCCAAAATACAAAGATGTTGGTTGGGAACACCCATTAGATGATACTTGGCAAACTGATATATCATATAACCCAAAAAGTTATCGTTTTAGATTTAAAGATATGGGGAAATATTATTGGTTCGCAGAAAGTTATATATCATATAACGGCAATAAATATTGGGATATTATTTCAAGCAAAAATATAAGTAAAAGATTTATTAAATCTAATTTAGATTATCAAAATGAGTATTCTATGCTATACGAAAAAATGACTAAATTAGAAAGTTTCTCTCCAATAGAGTATTTGGATAGCAAATTAATATATATACCATTTGATGTGTTTGAAAGACAATGTAAAAAAATACAAGATAACAATGATAATGACCATCTAAGCGTATCTAATTATAATGACGATTTTGGAATAGAACACATATATATAAATTATGATAAAAACAAATCTGTATTTAGTCGAAACGCAAAAAAATTTAACACAATCAAAGAAGTGTATGATTATTATAAACCTTGCTTTGTAAAACACTATTTACAGAATGGAGAAATAAAAATAAAGGGGTATAATTATGGCTACGAAGAATGATGAAAGAATTATTGAATTAAAGAAAGTTATCGAAAAGAAACGCGAAGA